>Ga0078894_10000546_pt1 | contig 26254 bp, 26 predicted proteins | sample LauGreSu1BDMLBSD_2_FD_67506 | JGI IMG/M metagenome (GOLD analysis project Ga0078894, IMG submission 67506) | Freshwater lake microbial communities from Lake Michigan, USA - Su13.BD.MLB.SD (version 4) (version 4) | ecosystem: Environmental > Aquatic > Freshwater > Lake | place: Lake Michigan... | reverse complement strand
GAATTAGGTATCGTGGTGATTCCCCCGTCTTCTGTTTTAATATGTATGAAGAAATAGGTTAAGTCGACGATTTCACCTTCAAAGGGAAAGTCCTTATCAAGAACCTTAATGTTATCTCCGATTTTAACAGGATGGTTAAAAAACAACAACAAACTTGAAGTTATATTGGATAATAAGGACCATTGTGCAAAAAATGCTATTCCTAAAGCCGTTAAAATTGTTCCCACGAAAACAGCAATTTCATTTTGCTTAAGTCCCCAGATGGCGGCAAGCAATACGATGGACATCAAAAATGACAACAAATGAACCGCTTTGATAATTATTTTTCTCCTTCCTCGTTGAAGTTGAGTTTGCTTTAAGGCTTCATTGACAAAAAAACGAGTCATGTAATGGATAATAGCGTATCCAATGATGATAATTAGGGTTTCAATGATTTGAATTTTAGTCTGTTCCACGGGAGTTTTTATTGCTAATGAATTTGCGAATATATAACGAAAATCGGTTCTGTCTTTGCCTTTTCAGGCCGGTTAATTACAAATTATCTCAATATAATTTATCCAATCTTCCCTATAACGGCTTAATTGCGCGCTGATTTCCATGCATCCAGCAGTTCGAGGAGCGAAGCGTACTGATGGTCCGCAACGATCAATTTTGGGTTGGGATGGTGCGTTTTTTCCGGAATACAAACCACCTGCATGCCCGCGGCCTTTCCGGAGATTACCCCGTTCAAGGAATCCTCGATCACCCAACAATGTTGCGGTTTTCGCTGCAAGGCTTCTGCCGCTCGCAAATACACCTCGGGATGCGGTTTTCCATAGGCTAAATGTTCTGCGGATTGCACCGTTTGGAAATACGGCCTCAGCTCCAAAGCATCCAATACGGCGTCCATTAACACCGTCGGTGATGAGGTTGCCACCCCCGTCGGGATACCCCGCTCCTGCAAATACTGCAAGGTTTCGTATACTCCCGTTAATGCATAAGGGTTTTCTCGGACCAATGCCACCATGCGGTCGAGGATGGCTTGCACCACTGCAGCCTCGCTTTTCAAATTCCAACCTTGGCTCACATTCCAGTAGTGCACCACCTGGTCGATGCGCAAACCCACCGTTTGTTGGAAATCTTGAGGCGTTAAGTGGCTTCCTAAAGGAGTAAACACCTCGTACATCGCCACCTTCCACAAGGGTTCCGAATCTATTAACACCCCATCCATGTCGAAAAGGACTGCTTCCGTCAAGGGATTTATAAAGGTCATTGGTCGAGTAAAATGCGTACTTTCTCGATCCTCCGTTCGCTGGCTTCTTCGATGATCAACACCATGTTGGGTTCCACTTCCAATCGTTCTCCCAGTTCGGGAATTCGTTCCAATCGGTGCGTAATGAGTCCTCCTAAGGTGTCGTATTCTTCCGATTCCGGCAGAGGAAGTTGATAGGTTTCGACGAGGTAATCGATGTCGGCTCGGGCCGAAAACAAGTACTCGTCGTCGCTGATTTTTTCCTCTAACCAATCGTCCTTGTCGTGCTCGTCGATGATGTCCCCAAAGATTTCTTCGATGACGTCCTCCAAGGTGATGATTCCCGCCGTTCCGCCATATTCGTCGTTGACCACTGCAATGTTGCCGGTTTGTTTCGAGAAGTTTTCAAGGAGGCTTTTGCCCGAGAGCACTCCCGGAACAAAACCTATGGGTTTCAGGATAGACTTTATATTTTCTGGTTTGGAAAAAAAGTCAAACGAATGAACGTACCCGATGATGTTGTCAATAGACCCTCTGTAAACCAATATTTTTGACAAGCCGCGGTCGATGAACAATTGTAGGGTATTTTCCACGCTTTCCTCGAGATCAACCGCAACAATTTCAGTGCGCGGAATCATGCAGTCGCGCGCTTTGATTTGGTTGAATTCTAAGGCATTTTTTAAGATGGTCATCTCGTGCTTGAGTTCTTGCTCGGGAGCAATTCGCGCATTGATTTCATCTACGTAATGTTCCAAGTCGATTTTTGAAAAGACCTTGTCGGAGCTTTTCATTTTTGATCCAGTTAACTTTAGCAACATCATGCTGGTAAGTAAAATAAATTGTGTTGGAATATAGAGCACGCAAAAGACGATCAGGAGTGGTACACTGCCCAAGCTGAGTATTCGATTGGGATTTATGGAGGCAATGGCCTTTGGGAAAAATTCTGCTCCAATTAAAACCAGCAAAGTGGAGAGAATGGTTTGCATCACCAACACAAAGATTTCACTGTGCACCCCCCAAAGCTCTTGGGTATCTCCGATCAATAAATGACCGAAGGTAATTCCATAAATCACCAAGGAAATATTATTCCCGAGGAGCATCATGGCGATCATGGTGGATTGGTTGCGGTAAAAGAAAGCATTGATTTTTCCCTTGAAACTACCTTTTTCCCGTTCTACTTCAACCCTTAATCGATTGGAAGACAAATATGCTTGTTCCATTCCGGAGAAGAATGCCGAACCGATTAAAGAAAGAATGAATAAACTAAGGTAGGTTTCCTCTCCCATTATGCTAGATCTTTACCGATGTCTCGGCGAAAGTAGGCGTTTTCGAACGTAATCTTTGTTAGGTTGTCATACGATCGATGGAGTGCCTGGTCTAAGGTTTTTCCGTAAGAAGTCACTGCCAAGACACGTCCGCCATTGGTAAGAGTTTTTGGCCCATCCGCAACGGTTCCTGCCTGAAATACCAAAGAGTCGGTCACCGAATTCAGTCCAAAGATTACTTTCCCCTTTTCATAGCTTTCAGGGTATCCACCCGAAACCATCATTACGGTTGCGGCGGCATGTTCAGTAAATTGAATATCTCGTTCCGAAAGTGTTCCCGTCCATACACCTTCTAATAAATCCAATAAATCGGATTTTATGCGCGGAATGACCACTTCCGTTTCAGGGTCTCCCATGCGGCAATTGTATTCGATAACATAGGGTTCGTTTTTCACATTGATCAAACCAAAAAATAGAAATCCTTGGTAGGCGAATCCTTCTTTGCGGATTCCTTTCATGGTTGGGATAATTACTTGGTTGAGTACTTTATCCATAAAGGCTTTGTCTGCGAAAGGTACGGGCGATACCGCTCCCATTCCTCCGGTATTAAGTCCTGTATCTTTTTCCCCAATGCGTTTGTAGTCTTTGGCCTCTGGCAAAAGCTTGAACGAAGTCCCGTCGGTTACAACGAAAACGGATAATTCGATGCCGGTTAAAAACTGCTCAATGACAACGGTTTTCCCTGCTTCGCCGAATTTTTCATCCAGAAGAATGGTGGTAAGCTCATTTTCCGCTTCTTGCAAAGAGTTTAAAATAACTACGCCTTTTCCCGCGGCCAAACCATCCGCCTTCAAAACGTACGGCGCTTTCATGGTGCGCAAAAACTCAATGCCTTCCCTAAGCTTTTCCAAGGTGAAAGTACCGTATTTGGCGGTGGGAATGCCATGCCTTTGCATGAAATCTTTGGCGAAACTCTTGCTTCCTTCTAGTGCGGCGCCTTCGCTGGAAGGACCAATTATTCCAATGTGTTTTACCGAAGGATCGGCGTTAAAAAAGTTGTAAATTCCATTGACTAAGGGTTCTTCCGGACCAACCACAATCATTTGAATGTCATGTTCCAACGCAAAAGCTTTAACTGCTTCAAAGTCCAAAGGGTTCAAAGCTACGTTTTTGCCCCATTGTTTCGTGCCTGCATTTCCTGGGGCAATGTACAAAGCATCTAAAATGGAACTTTGAGCTATTTTCCAAGCCAATGCCGATTCACGTCCGCCAGCCCCTAGTAATAATACCCTCATGCGTTCAAAGAATTCAATAAAGAGTCAAACAAAGCTTTACCGTCCATATTATGGAGGTTTTCATCGCAAGCCCTTTCAGGATGGGGCATCATCCCAAATACGTTTTTTTGCCGATTACAAATACCTGCTATATTGAAAACCGCACCATTTGGGTTGTGGTCTTCATCCACTTTTCCGTCGACACGGCTATATTGAAACAGCACTTGATCGTTGGAAAACAAATCGTTCAAAGCGGCTTTATCGGCAAAGTAACGACCCTCTCCATGGGCAATTGGTATTTTGTACACTTGCTTGAGGGTCAATTGTTGTGTTAACGGAGAATTCAAGGTTTTGGGCGTTATATAAACATTTTTACAAAGGAATTTTCGTTGTTGATTGTGCAACAAGGCTCCGGGCAACAAACCGCTCTCGGTTAAAATTTGAAACCCGTTGCAAATTCCCAATACGTATCCTCCTTTTTGAGCATGCTTAACCACCTCGTTCATGATCGGCGAAAAACGGGCGATAGCACCAGACCTTAAGTAGTCCCCGTAAGAAAAACCGCCCGGAAGTACCACCATATCGACTCCTTGAAGGTCGGTGTCTTTATGCCAAAGAGCAACGGCATGCTGACCCAGTTTTTCGCGAAGCACGTAAAGCATGTCTTGATCACAATTAGAACCGGGAAATGTCACCACACCAAACTTCATAACGCACTGTTTTATTTAATGCAAAGGTATGATTTTACTAAAACGTGACGTTAAAGAACAAGAAACTTTAGTAAATTAATAAGGATGAGTAGGTAGGCAAGGCTTTGGGCAAAATAAGAAACTTTCTTTTCAAAAAACGGAAAGGTAAAGAGTACAGCGAGCGGAAAAAAGAGGTAGGCAATACTCAACGATTGTGTGAAGTAATAGTGCAATATGCAAACCAAGAGCGATGCAGCGTAAACCCAATAAATTGCTTGAATTTCTTTTTTTTGACGGTTATTTTTTCCTGAAGAATTGATCGTAAGCCAAACAACGCTGAAGAGCGAAATGACGGCAAAGAAGATCGACAAAACAACTTGGTAGGTATTGAGGTCATAGGAGGTATTAGGATCCAAAGCGGGGAACAAGGCAAAGCGTTGATTTTGAACCACAGCGAAGGTGTACGAATAAAGCATAGGTAGTGCGGCACCCAACATAAACAAGAAAAATTCTCGAAAGATTAAGGGGCGAAAAATGAGAATCGCTGCGTAGATCAATGGAAGTATGAGCCAATTAGACGGGATGAAGGTAGCCGAAATTCCCAGAAAAAAGGTGCCGTTAAATACCGGCAGTTTACCGTCATTGTTTTGGTTGAGTTTTAAATACTGTTGGGTCATGAGTATAACGCCAAGAATCGCCAAGTGAAGGCCGTTTATGAAGAACATTTCTGGTATACTCCACATCAAAAGCAGGAAGAAAAAAGAAGGAAAATAAGTGTTCCGGTCAGCAAATTCCGCATTATTGAACCCGTAATTCAGTAAAATCGCTAAAGAAAGATTAGCTATAAATCCAGTGCATTTGGCGATTAAAACGGAGTTCAAAGAGCTTAATTCAACATTTCCCCAAGTGCCAAAGGATAAGACGGAAGGTGAATACGTTCTGCCGAATTGAAAATCAAGTCCATACATGAGACCCAAAAGAAGGGGGAGAAGGAACAAAACATAGGGACGATTATCAGCAAAAAGTTTAAGCATGGAACGAAGGTAAAAAATCTTTACTAAACCTTTAAAACTTAGTTATGCAAGGATAACCTTGTATTTTTGATATTTTATCTATATTTGACCTCTTAGAAACGTGTATTATGGCGGCAGAAAAAACGCAATATTCCGAAGCGGAATTAAAGGAATTTGAACAATTGATTCATCAAAAATTAGAAGAAGCTCGAATCGATTATAACTTATTAAAGAATTCATTGTCCCTCAGCGACAACCACGGCACCGATGATACGGGTAGAACCTTTAATATGATGGAAGACGGTTCCGATACCTTGTCTCGGGAAGAGGTTGCTCAGTTGGCTGCACGCCAAGAAAAATTCATACAAAACCTTCAAGCAGCCCTAGTTAGGATACAAAATAAGACCTACGGTGTTTGCCGTGTTTCGGGAAAATTGATCCCCAAGGAACGACTGCGTCTTGTTCCACATGCTACGATGAGTATTGATGCTAAAAACGCTCAAGGATAATTGTGAAGAAAAAATTTTGGTTTGCTGCCTTGCTCGTCTTTGCGCTTTTACTCATTGATCAATGCATAAAAATATACGTCAAAAGCAATTTGGAGCCAGGTGCCCCAAATCCACTGTTGGGTAATTGGTTTTTAATACGCTATATCGAAAATCCAGGAATGGCCTTTGGAACGACCTTGGGCGCCTCGGGCTACGCTAAAATTGCCTTAAGCATTTTTCGCCTTATCGCGATTGGTGCGATTGCAGTCTACATCGTGCGGGAAATTAAAAAAGGCCTTAAGTTCCCTGCATTAATTGCTCTCTCCATGGTCTTTGCGGGTGCTACTGGAAATTTAATAGATTCCATGTTTTACGATTTTATCTTTCCCTTCGATCCTTGCTTTCCCTACAATGAAATGAAAGGCAGTGGAGTCATTGAGAAATGCCAAGGCATCATTCCTATCGAAGTGCGAAATCACGGTTTTCTGTATGGAAATGTCGTAGACATGTTTCATTTTCAGGCTTATTGGCCCGAGTCCATGCCCTGGGTTGGGGGGAAAGAGGTGTTTCCTGCCATTTTTAATTTTGCCGATGCTTGCATAACTATTGGGATTTCTTTACTGATTTTAATCCACCGAAAAAGTATTTTTTCTTGGTCAAAAAAGCAAGAATCGGATAACAAGGCTTAGAAATTCCACTTCATGCTGCGGTCGTCCAATATAGCGAACGAAATTTTCCAATCAAAACGTAAGTTGCTTTGATTTCCATCAGAAGCACAACCGTAAACCCCAACGCGCAACCTCCTTCTGGATAATTTGAAGTTGCGTTCTAAGCCTGCCAATGCCTCGTAATGCTGGTATTTATGTTCTTGAACGTACATCGCTCCCGCTCCGAACACCAAACCAATTCGGGTTTTTTTCATAAACGGTATTTTGTTGAGCAATGCCCCGTTGTCATGGTGCACGAAATGCGCTTCATGAACCCAACTTTTGGTGGGTAATGTGGTGTCGAGGCCTTGAAAGGAATAAAGAGGGTTAGAAAACCAAATCGGATCCGAACGTCGTTGGTACCTTAAATCAGGTTCTCGTACATCTCGAGTGGTTAGAAAGGTTCCTGTAGCTATTCGATAACTGCTGTTGCCTAACAATCCTAATTTGAAGTTTTGACGCACGTCAAAACTTAGGTAGTCGTAGTCAATATCGCTTCCAAAGAGGTTCTTTACGCCTTTTTTATAGTAAGCACTGAAGGTAGGCCATGCAGAACCCAACACCACTTTGCGGTAAGGTTCACGCATGTATTTTTGTTGAGGAACGAACGATAACTCAAAGGAAACCAAACTTGCTTGGTATGGATCGAAAACCATGGCGCTATCATTCGGAATGAAATTATCCGTAATATTCAAAAACTTGAAATCCTTCAAACTCCGGCGTTCTGCAAAATTCAAATCGGCACCAACGTATAAGCCATTAAGTACTTCATAGTTGATTCCTGCCCTGAAGGAGGTAGCTTCAATGAAGTTGTTTCTTCGGTAAATCTGGGTAATGGCATCAAATCCTCGGATCACGTCGAACTCGTGGCTGATGGAAGCCGTTACATCCCCTTGATGAAAAGGATCAAAGCGGTAACGGTTCCAAACGACTCCTTTGGGGTCTTTGTTTAAAAATCCAATGGAGGATCGCACGTAAAAATCATAGGTCCGTTGGTTCTCCCATTTTTTGAAATATCCAAAATTGGGGGCAATGCGTGGTCCACCAATCCCAATGGGTTGCACAAATTCGGCAATAGAACCAAAAGAAAACTGCTGTTTCTTGGCCCGGTTTCGATGTTCTACCCCAAACCATAGTACCTTAAGCGCGGTTATTTTATTGAAGACGGCATCCACAGAGTCCAAGTATTCTTTTTTATTATGAGCCTCTTCAATGCTGTCTTTTAAAAAGATAAACCTTCGTTCTTCTTCGCTTAGCCCAACACCACGCTGGGTGTTCCAATAGGAACTGTCTTTTTCATAGGCACTCTGCTCGGTTACCGCCAATTCTGTAGAAAAGTGTTTTGGTGAAAAATGGGGCTTGAAATTGTAATTCGTGAACAGGGCCACGGTTGAGGCATTGGACGTTTCATTTTTATATTTCACTCCATAAGTTAGGGTTTGCTTGGTCAATACACATAAACTATCACCCGGGTGGGAAAATTCTTGATCCACGGTAAAACGATCGTAGATTAACAAATTGCCTTTGTTCATGGTTAAGGACAGTTTTTGAACCATCCACAAGGTGTCGATAACCCAGATATACCCCTCTAAAGTTGTTGTTGCAGAGTTGCGTGGTATGATTTTAATGCGGGAAATCATCTTTCCATCTTCTTCGTATTTCTCTTCGAGACGGTATTTATAGGATAAAATTCCAGGGATAGAAATAGGAGAGCTTACCGGTGTTTGGTGTAAATCGTCCAGGTGGAGCAAGTTTTCAAAAAAGTTAAAATTGCTTTTTACGGTAGTGGTATAATATAAATTTCTGGCGTTTCCATGAACATCGTAGGCGTTGCGTATTTCTTTCACTTTGTTGGGGGGCGCATAGGCTCGATTTAATTGCACTTCTGCCAAGTTCATTCCATTGACTAGGGTGTCTTTTTCCTTTCCAAAATCAGGGGTGTCCTCGGATTCTGGTTTCTTGTCCACCTGCTTAAAATCGATTTGTTCTACCGCCTTAATATAGACGTCTACGGTATGCGGCAAATTCCATGGATTTATGCTGTCACGTTTATTGACCACTTTTACCATAATTTCCCTTCCAGGATTTGATTTTTTCGTGGTTACCACAATATCGTCCATATTTTTAATGTTGGATGTGTACAATTGAAAATTCTTTTGTACGTCAAAATCCGACATTCCTAAGTAGTATTCTCGGTCTTCATAGCCCGTTGCATTCAATACTAAGTAATATTCTCCGGGCATCAACCCCATTTCGAAATAGCCTTTTACGTCGCTCACCGTCCGCTGTGCAGGATCGTTTTTCACATAAATTTTGGCATAGGGAATGGGATTATTTTTCTCGTCCAACACCGTTCCTTTAAGAAATCTCTGTCCAAAAACCAGAGTTAAAGGGATACAGAACAATAAAATTAGGAGGAGAAACCGCACGTTCCTTAAACAGATGAAGGGGTTGTTTTGTTACAAAGAATCTTGTTTTTCTTGCTGCTCCTTCAGGTACGCCAAGTGTTTTTCCATACGTTTCATCATCCATTTCTTCATGAAAAACATGACCAAGGCAACGAGTGAAAACACGTAATAGGGGGCCCATTTTTCAAAACCTTGATCGATGGAGTTGTAGGTAACGATCACGAAGCTGACCACCGAAGCGACCAGCCAAAAATACGTCATAATGGTATTGTAGGTTTTCATAGTGATTTAATTTATTTCTTGTTCTTTTTCTAGTTCAATGCTGCCTTCTGGCTTGAGAATTTTATACCAGCTGAAATCTTGTTTCGCTTCTATGCCTTTGCCTTTGAAATGGGCTTTTTCTGAGTGCACAAATACAGGGCTTTCTGTTCGTATCATGCTGTCTTTTTTCGTCCATATCAGCCGATCGGTTTTTAAGGTTTGTTTTTTCTGATAATGATAAAATCGAACAGAATCCTCTACCAGCATTTCTTGGGTGGTATGGTTAATAAAACCGTATTTAGCACTGAGCGTAGATATTATTTCTCCCTTCGGAGAATAGAAGTTCACACGGAGGCTATCCCTGAGGTATGTCTTATATTCGGGGTCCCTATAACTTTCAGAATATGCCGCATAAACTGAAACACGTGCAATACCCGAATCGCTGTGCACGAGGGTAAAGTTGACCATTGACTCGACGGGTGTTTTAGGATTAAAACTCATTCGTTCCACATCATCCAACTTATTAGAACAAGCATACATGCAGGTAAAAGTTACGATTAATGGCCAATATGCCGTTTTCATTAGTCCATTTTACGTTTGCGGAACCAACGCTCAAATCCTGCAGGGGCCAAAACAGCACCGAGTTGCACAGCAACAAACGTCTCTTGGAGCGCTCCAGGAGTAAAAGTGCCACGTTGTCCAACAACGCACGACAAATTAATCGAGGAAAGGGATTGTTGCGACAAAACGGGAATCCCGAGTCCGAACGTGATTCCTTGGGCCTTGAATCCATTGCCGAAAGCATCGGAATAAGGTAGTTGTCCGTAAAACGCACCGAACCGATAACTGAATTTATCCAATAAGCCCAAGGTGGCGATATTTTCGTAGAGAAAACGCTCCGGACGAAATTCTACCCCAAAACTGTACAGGTTGGTGGAACGGTAGGTTAGGCCGATGGAGTCATATGCACTCCCAACGAAAGAATACCCGTGGGCGTTTTGTTGGCTATATTGTAAGGCTAGGTTTAATTGTGGGTGTTTGGTTTGGTTTTTTCGTGATCGTTCCTTTAGGTTAATTTGATGCGCCATTCCAAGGGCGATGCGCTGCCCTTGCAACACTTTTCCTGGGGTATTGCTGGCCACTAAGGTGTCATATGTTGAGGGACTGTTCAAGTTGTTGGCACTGTAAAAAACTTGTTCCAAAGTCCCTTTTAATCCCATTTTAGGAGTAAAAGATCCCCCCAATTTAATTTCGTATCGAGGCCCAAATTTTTGTGAAAAGGCCAATCCTATTTCTGCCGTTAGGGCAGAAAGTTGCAGATCTTCCTGATAAAGACCTCCTGAAGCGGTTGTTCCTTGTATCAGTTGGCTGCTGCGTTGGTCTCGTACCCCTCCAAAAAGATATCCCCCTTGGGCTCCTATGCTTAAAAAAGTGTTTTTGGTCAATAATGGCGCGTAAGAAAATCCTAAAAATACTCGGTTGATGTAGCCTGAGCCCTCGTAACTGTTCAATAGGGAATCCACCCCAGTGAAGATTTTTTCACTGAGGGAATAACCTTTGGCAGCATATGGGTTTATTCCAAAAGCCATCCCCATGCGTTGTTTTAATTTGAAACCGAGAACGATATGGTTGAGGTTACCGGTAGATCGCGTCATTCGATCCGAACCTTGGCTCAAAAAAGAGGTTCTCTGATTTACACCAAGTGAAAATAGTGTGTTGCCCTTACTCAAAGCGCTGTAGCTTGCAGGATTCAAAAAATTCAAATGCGCTGAATCTATGAAAGGCACTTGAACGTTGCCCATGGCTGAATAAATTCCGTGATCATTCAATTGGTAATCGCCTATTCCATAAGAGCTTAACGGGTGTGAAACGCTTTGTTGCCCGAACACTGGAAACAAGAAACCAAGAACGATGATCCCTTTAAGGGTGTTGAAAAAGGTAGAGTGCATAAATGCCCTTGAGGGTTAAATTTTCGTCCACAAAGATGCTATTTTTTTGGCCCATATCAAAATAATGCGCATCTCCACCGGTAAGGTAGACCGTTAAAGTTTCATAAAGGTTTCGATATTCTTCAATGCGCCACTTAATTTCTGCCGCGATACTTCCCATTACCCCGCTGTGAAGGCTTGCCTCTGTGGTGGAACCCACAAGTTGCCAATTGGAAGGGGAGAGCAACGGAAGATTTGCCGTGTAATCGTTCAAGCTGCGATAGCGGAGCCCAATACCCGGGGAAATAGAGCCACCGCAATATTCGCCGTTGGCGTTGAGGAAGTCAAATTTGATGCATGTTCCCACATCTACCACCAACATGTTTTGCTTGGGATGCAAGGCATGAGCTGCAGCAACGTTGCATAGACGATCGATACCGAGGGTTTTTGGAGTTTGATAGGTATTGATAAAGGGAAGCGGATTCATGTTTGTGATGGGAAATACCTGACATCCAAGGGCCTTTAACTCCTTTGGAAGTTGATGTTCTCCAACATTCGCTACAACAACCGTATCTCCTTCACTAAGGTGCTTTTCCAAAGAGGCAAAATCTTGAAATCGCTTGGTTTGCACCAGTTGGTGGCTTTCGAACATACCCAGTTTAAGGTGGGTGTTGCCACCGTCTAGAACAAAAACCTTGGTTGAATGCATGGTATAAAGGTAGGAAAAATGTGAATTTAGGGGTAGTTAGAGTTGACTCCGGATGTTTGTTGCAATCAAATGCACCAAAAAAATAGGTATAACCAAAAAACCCTGACCGAAGCGTCAGGGTTTTAGTGTGGTACCTCCAGGAATCGAACCAGGGACACAAGGATTTTCAGTCCTTTGCTCTACCAACTGAGCTAAGGTACCAGCCCATAATTGGACTGCAAAGGTATGAGTTTTTTGCGTTTTTCAAAATATTTTATCATAGGGTTTCAAGGTGTTTTTAAATTATTCATGAAAGGGCATTGTAACTAGTATGAATTTAACCGTTTATAAAGGGGTAATTTTTAATTTTAACACCTATGAAAAGCTGTATTTTTTTATTCGTTTTAGGGGTCTGCATTGGATCCTATGCTCAACCCAAGTCAACACAATTCTACTTGGATAAATGGTCGTCAAACCAATTGTTAGAGACTAATACAGCAAAGGATTTATCTTTTTTAACCGAAGCAGAGAAACAGGCGATTATGTTTGTTAATCTAGCGCGCATGTACCCTAAAGAATTCGCTTCTAAAGTTGTGGCAAATTATTATGGCAATGAAAATTACGGCGATTACCTCAAGGGTTCTTCTTACCACGCATCCCTTTTAAAAGACTTGAACAAAGCACAACCTGTAGGAAAATTAGTTTTTGATCAAGCGGCGTACGAATCTGCACAATGTTTTGCGCTCGAACAAGGTAAGACAGGGAAAACAGGGCATGATCGAATCCAATGCAAGTCCTATTTTTATGGTGAGTGCGTTTCTTATGGCATGGAAACTGGACTGGATATCGCGATGCATTGGTTGGTTGATCACGATGTTCCGTCCTTGGGACATCGCGAGATTTGCTTGTCGGCTCGGTATACGAAAATAGGCCTTTCCAAAGCACCCCACAAATCCTATGGGGTATGCACGGTTGCCGATTTTGTGTTTTAATGTGGATTAGTAACGCCCAATTTAGGCTCCAATTTAAGGGCTGAGGTGAATTTTATCAAATCCACCAATTTTTGCGCTTGAGCGTTTTTATCGAAGCGAATAATCACCACCTTGTCTCCGCGTTTTGTGGTTTCGTCCATCAGTGCCGAACCTAGGGTTGATAGTTTTGGGTCATCCGGAATAACTTTGGTACTGTCGCTATCGAACGAATAACTGTAACGTTGACTACTTGGTTCGTACTTAACGTTAAGATTTAAATGTGCTTTTTTGGTCGTCATGTTGGCTTCCGCCTCAGGGAGCGGGATCTTAACCACATTTGGATTTGCAAGGGTAGATATAATCAAGAAAAATAAGAGGAGGAAGAACATGATGTCGCTCATGGCTCCACTGGCTATTTCTACATGAAATCTTCGGTTTCTCCGTATGGCCATTTTAATGTGCGTTTTCGGTTGATTTTAAAAACTCCATGTTGGCTTTTTGGATGCGGAGTACGTAGGCGTCAACTAAGGAATTCAATAAATGGTATCCTGAATAGGCAATAATACCTACCGTTAATCCAGCTCCTGAAGAAACCATTTTTTCGTACAATCCTCCGGAAATATCTTTGATCCCAACATTTCCTGATTGCGATATTTCGTAAAATATCCGAATTACCCCGGAGATGGTTCCAATAAATCCGAGCGTAGGAGCAATACCCGCAATCAAACCAAGATGTCCGAGGTTTTTTTCCATCATTCCAATTTCTATGTTGGCAACTTTTTCCATATTCGACTCTATTTGACTTTGGGTAGCATCCGAATTTGCGGCTTGAATGCCTTCTTTCATTACCGTTCCAAAGGCGGATTGATTGGTGCTAACCAACTGTAAAGCTTCGTTAAAGGCGCCTCTTTTGATGTTTTGTTGCACATTCATCATGAGCGCACGGTCCACTTTAGCTTTTCGGCTGATGTATCTGTAGCGTTCAATGATTAAATATAGACTGTATAACAATAATAGTCCAAGAGGTATCATGAACGGTCCCCCTTTTTGAAGTAAATCGAATAAATTCATGCGTTGTTTTTTTACGAAAGTAAGATTTCAATCTCCTTTACGTGCCGTGATTTAAAATAGATTTCCACATGAATTTGTTATTCAAAAAAATACGGCCTTCTCAAAAAGGCCGTATTTCCAATGTTAGAAAAGATGTTCTCGCCAAATTATTGTATGACGCTGACCTTCACCGTTCCTAGGGAAGTATCTCCTTGGAACATGTGTAAGAAATAAATGCCTTCAGATAACTCCTCTAGGTCGATTTGTTGTTGAGCGATGGATTTTGTTCCAACAAATTTTCCCGATAAAGCGTAAATTTCTACCCTGTCGATGGCGTTATCTTTACGAAAATTCAACTTTCCTGAGGTTGGATTCGGAAACATTTCAAGTTCGAATGGGGCTTTATCCTGAGCAAGGCTCGCAAGTTCTGAGGCGTGGACCCTTACCGGAATGATACGTTCAATAGATGCTGCTGGGCTTCCGTTGTCGGACACTGAAACATTGACATGATACATACCGGGAGTCAGCCCTTGAGCGTCAAAAGAGCATTCCAAGGCGACATAGTCGCTGTTGTTCACGGTTTCAAGGTAACTAAATCCCGTTGGGGCATCGCTTGCAATTCCATAGGTGAGAATTTGACCGAATTCCGGAGTCATGAGCGACAAGGTAAACTGAGCTAAGTTCATGCTTTTGTGCAGGGTATCGCCAGTGTAGACATCAATAGTGTCGCAAATGTTACTGTTGATAACCAAAGGGGGTATGTTAGCCACGTTCATGCCTGCAACGTCAAAATACACTTCTTGATCGTCCAAGAAATCAACTTGGTCAGTTAAAGCGTAAGGACCATCAAAGCCGGTTCCCGGTGCGTCAAATTGGCCAACTTGGAAAAAGTCTACACCGTTGCCAATGTTTACACCAACAGTGGCGGCAAATCCTCCAAATCCACCAACTCCTGAAGAGGCGTCGCCCGTAGTCCATTGCATGTCGCCATAGCAAAATGAAATGTTGTTGTTTCCATGAATGATGGTATCTTGACCGTTCGAAATCACTAATTGAAAGGTATTGGTCAGGTTGTCGTTCATGTCGTAATAACCCACATGGTCCCAGATGACAATCAGCGCATCGTTGGTAACTTTGTACCAAACGTTACCGCCGTTGATCGAACGCGTATCGACATCTCCCCAAAAAGGAGCGATCATGTTGTAGCTCGGGTCGGGAAAAGGATTAGCTGTAAACTCAAAGTAGGGGGCTAAAAACGAAATGTTTCCGTTGTTGTTAATGATCACGCTGTCGTATTGAGTCCCGTAAAAATCAAAACTGAAAGGAAGTTGGATATAGCTGGAAGATCCGTCGTCGTTGGGTGCCATCGCCAAGGTGTATGTGTTGTCCAAGGTCAGCATACAGCCGCAAAGCGCATTTTTTGAGGTCGAAGGATTGGGCTTTGTGGTGTTTGGGGCCACTAAGTCGGAAAATTGATACACAGTTCCTGCATTTAATTGACCGCCTTTCTTTAATTGATCGTATTCAGCAGTTGAAATGTTTACCGAGTTTTTTTGTGCGAAAGAGGCTCCTGCCACCATCACGCAGAGGTAGATTAGTTTTTTCATGGCCGTAAAATTTAGGGTTTCTTATGGGCCATAACGAGGCAGTACTATTTGCGTTGCTTTGGTGTAAAAAAAAAGCCCGAAAATTTCGGGCTTGAAGTTGAATAATTACAAAGTAATTAGTGTTTAGATAAATAATCGGCTACACCGTCGAAGCTTGGCTTCATGGCGGCATCACCTTTTTGCCAATTGGCTGGGCATACCTCTCCGTGTTCCTCGAAATATTGTAAAGCGTCCACCATGCGAAGGGCTTCATCTACGTTTCTTCCCAGAGGAAAGAAGTTGACCAATTGGTGCATCACAGTCCCCGATTTGTCGATAAGGAACAAACCTCGGTAAGCGATCATTGGACCGTTCGCCGTGAGGGTACCGTCCATGTCGTATTCGTATTCTCCAGCAAGTACGCCATATGCTTCAGAAATGGTTTTGGTGGTATCGGCAACGATGGGATATTTCACTCCTTCAATTCCACCTTTGTTTTTTGGGGTTTGCAACCAAGCCCAGTGGGATTCTTGCGTGTCGGTAGAACACGCCACAACTTTTACTCCTCGCGCTTCGAATTCACCTAAAGCGTTTTGGAATGCGTGAAGCTCCGAAGGGCATACAAACGTGAAATCCTTCGGATAAAAGAAGAATAATACGTGATTTTTTCCAAGGTATTGGTCCAAGGAAAAGTCGTTGATAATTTCACCTCCGTTAACCACGGCAGCAGCGCTAAATGAAGGAGCTTTTTTTCCTACTATTACAGACATAATTTTAAGTTTTATTAATTTTTGCAAAGGTAAAACAAACCACGAGGCGGGATGTTTTTAGGATGTTTAAATATTTTAAAAAAAAGAAATTGGATTGCTTTTTATTTCCGCATTTCTGCAACGAAATCGTCGTACGAAAGCGGCTTCATTTTGAGGCTAGCATTCGCTTTGAAAAACTGGGTTAATTTTACTTCCGCTAGTTGATCATAAATGTTATTGGCTTGTTCTTTTTTGGAGAGCAAATCTCGCGCCGATGCCTCTAATTCTTGATCTTCTGGGGCAGGAAGCCCGTACTGCGCATAATTGCTTACAATCAGCCCTTTCGTGAATGCCATAACCTCTTCAAAGACCAACTGTGTATTGCTATCTTTGAAAATTTTGGATTGTATTAGCTGCCATTTCAACGATTTTAAATAATCGTCGAATTCTTTTTCAATATCTGCGTCGCTAATAGGAGAGGAAGCACTGAGTTTAATCCATCGTTTTAGGAATTCTTGAGGGAATTCAATCGAAACGTCTTTAAGTAATTGATCATACACCTTACGCGTTAGCATTCGATCCGCATCGCGTTCGAACATGCCTTCAAGGTCTTTCTTAACGCGTTCTCTCAACCCTGCTTCATCGGTAACTTCACCGTTTTGGAAAAGTTTTTCAAACAACTCAGCGTTTAATTCTGCCAACTCCATTCGTTTAACCTCGGATATTTCAAATTGAAAATTTTCGGTGTTTTCGGGCAAGGTCTCTTCTGTTAATCCAAGCAAGGAGGCCTTATCGGCAGCGTCTTTGGATACCAAGGTTGGGTCGAGTTTAACGGATTCTCCCGCTTTTTTTCCCATCAAGATTTGAGCGCCCTCCTTGGAAGGTAAAAATTCCAAGGATAATGTGGTGTTATGCTGAATACCCCCTTCTATCTTATCTCCGGATTCATTCGTTTCGATAAAGGTACCAACCACCAAATCTGTTGCACCGACCTCTTCGGCATTCATCATTTTCCCGTAACGCCGACGCAGATCAACAATTTGCTGTTCGATGAGTTTGTCGTCGACGCGCACTGTGTGGTATTCAACGCCCGACTTCAAAACGGATTCGTAATCAAACGAAGACGGCATGCCAATTTCAAAGGTGAATTTGAAGTTGTTTGGCTGGTCAAAGGAACCTTCTACTTCATGTTGCGCGGAAGGGATTGGATTTCCAAGGATCTCCAATTGTTGCTCCCGAATGAATTGGTTGATTCCTTGGTTGGCCAATTGATTGAGTTCTTCCGCTAATACAGCCTTACCAAAACGTTTCTCCACCACTCCGAAAGGGGTGTGACCAGGACGAAATCCGGGTATTTTAGCGGTTTTACGGTATTTTTCAAGCTGACTTTTCACCTTCTGAGCATAATCATTCGGCTCAATTTCAACGATAAGTAACCCATTTAATGCATCAATGTCTTGACGAATTACATTCATATTTTTGTGTTTTATTTTCAAAAAAAAAGGCCCCGAATTCACGAGACCTATTTGGTGCGGATGGAGGGACTCGAACCCGCACACCTCACGGCACTAGATCCTAAGTCTAGCGTGTCTACCAATTTCACCACATCCGCAATTCCAATTTAAGTGCCCCGTTGAGCTAATTGGACCGCAAAGATACAAAAGAAATGAAAACTTACAAGGAGTGATTCAGCGTTTTTGTCCTTTCAGCGTTGAACGGATTTCTTTCATGAATTCAGAGGCGAAAACAAAAGCATTGATTTCAGGATTATCGCTCGTAAGAATGGACTTTCGGTCGCCTTCCCACCATTTTTTACCCTGATGGATGAAAAGAATGTTGTCCCCAATTTCCATGACAGAATTCATGTCGTGGGTAATTACCAGTGTGGTGATGTGGTATTCGTAGGTTATATCTCGAATTAAATTGTCAATTACAATGGCTGTTTTGGGGTCAAGCCCAGAATTCGGTTCATCGCAGAAAAGGTACTTTGGGTTAAGGGATATAGCACGAGCAATACCTACTCGTTTTTGCATCCCACCAGAACATTCGGAAGGGTATAAAGCATTTTTCCCCGATAAATTAACCCGCTCCAAACAAAAATCAACCCGGTGTTGCATTTCTTTTTTGGACATTTTGGTAAACATGGAAAGGGGAAATTTAATATTTTCCTCTACGGTCATTGAATCGAACAAAGCGCTCCCTTGAAAAAGCATGCCTATTTCACTTCTCAAGTTGCTTTGGCTCGATTTATCCATGCTAAGAAAGTCCTTACCGTTGAAAAGAATTTCTCCCTTTTCCGGGTGATGTAGTCCAACCATGCATTTGGCAAGTACGGTTTTTCCTTGTCCCGACTGACCAATAATCAGGTTAACCTTTCCCGGATGAAATTGAGCCGATACATCAAACAATACCTGTTGGTTCCCAAAACTTTTATTGATTCCCTTAGCCTCAATCATTTCAACAACATGAGTTTAGTGATGATAAAATTGAAAATCAAGATTACAACGCTGCTGACAACCACTGCCCGAGTTGATGATTTTCCAACCTCAAGCGCACCGCCTTTTACGTAATATCCGTAGAACGAAGAGATGGATACAATGAAAAATCCAAAGGCCACTGTTTTCGTAAGGGCATAGACGATGTTGTAGGTATCAAACCATGACCTTAAACCCAACACAAAGTTCTGAGGGCTTAGTAACCCCGAAATTACCACCGCTAAAAAACCTCCTGAAAGTCCCAAAAACATAGAGAAAATCACCAGAATGGGGAAATAAATAAAGGCAGCAGCCACTTTAGGAAGGATAAGATAATTCAACGAATTTACACCCATGACTTCCATGGCATCAATTTGCTCGGTAATACGCATGGTTCCTATTTCTGAGGAAATATTCGAACCTATTTTTCCTGCCAGTATGAGGCACATAATGGTCGGTGAAAATTCTAAAATAATACTGGATTGGGTAATATACCCAACAGTATAGGAGGGCAAAAGCGGATTGTCAATGTTAGAGGCGGTCTGAAGAGCAATAACGGCACCAATAAAGGTGGACATAAGCGCTACTAGAGGGATTGAATTGATTCCTACTTCGTCAAATTCCCGGATGAACTGTCGGTAAAACAATCTGAATTTTTTGGGACGTCTGAAAACGAATCCTAACATAAGGAAATAACGACCTATGTTTCGAAGGTATTTCATGGTTGTAAAGTTAGTTTTTTTTTTGAGCAGTGATTTTATTGAATTTCTCCTTCTATATTTATCCTGTGAATCAATTGGAAACCTATGAAGGGGTTTTTGCAAAATATGTTACGCCAACTTTTGCAAGGATTCCTGCAGAATTGTTGTTAAACTCCAACGTTAAATTTAAAGTAGTAAAGGCTCGTAAAGGAAAACTTGGCGACTTTATGCCCATTAATAAGGACGGCAAACCGCAAATAACGGTCAACGGAAATTTAAATCCTTTTGCTTTTTTAATAACGACCCTCCATGAGTTTGCCCATTACCAAACGTTTCTGAAATTTGGAATGAAGGTTGCGCCGCATGGCATCCAATGGAAGAATGAGTTTAAACAGCTAATTTTACCCTTGCTATATCACGAAGGTTTACCATCGGATATTCAAGCAGCATTGAAGAAGAGCATTGTTGCGCTGAAAGCATCTTCCTGCACAGACCTTCATTTAAGTCGAGTGTTAGCCAGGTATGATAACCCGGATAATGTTTTGTTGCATTTAGAGAAACTGCCTGAAACCTGTACCTTTGCCTTGGAAAAAAGGATCTTTCGGAAAGGAGTAAAACGAAGAACGCGCTATGAATGTTTGGAAATAAGCACGCAAAAAACTTACTTAATTCATGCATTAGCGTTGGTTAAAAAATTGGACGATTATGGATAGAGTTTATGGAATTATCATGGCCGGAGGTGTAGGAAGCCGGTTTTGGCCCATGTCCAACGAACAAAAACCAAAGCAATTTCTTGACGTACTTGGGGTAGGTAAATCCTTGTTGCGAATAACGTATGAGCGGCTTCTTTCTCGCGTGGATCTATCTCATGTTTTAATTGTGACCAACGAGGATTATATTGGTTTGGTAAAAGCGCAAATTCCAGAACTAAAAGACCATCAAATTTTGGCAGAACCATTGCGCAGAAATACAGCTCCATGCCTTGCCTACGCTACTGCTTACATTATGCAACAAGATCCTAGCGCCTTGTGCATTGTATCGCCGGCAGATCATTTGATTACTGATAACACAGCCTTTATTTCTACGTTGGATTTGGCCTTGGAGGAAGCCAAGCGCGATCGGTTGGTTACCCTAGGTCTTACCCCGAGAAGTCCCGAAACGGGGTATGGATATATAGAAAAACAACCATTAACAGGAAAAAATAAAATTTTCAGCGTCCAACGATTCTGTGAGAAGCCTTCGCTCGAAAAAGCTGAGGAATTTTTAAAGGCTGGAACTTACTTATGGAATTCAGGTATTTTCATTTGGCAGATTTCTTCCATTGCGAAGGCTTTTCAACGTTTTCAACCGGATTTATTTGATCGTTTTTTTTTCAATTTCAATGCCTTGGCCTCAAAGGATAATTGCGATGCCTTAAAATTAGCATTCCAGGCATCGGAAGATCTTTCCATCGATTATGCCATTATGGAAAAATCCGATAACCTTTCAGTGGTTGAAGCAGATTTTGGATGGACCGATTTAGGTACATGGGGTAGCCTAGGAAAAGAACTTCCTCAAGATGTTTTTGGTAATGCTGTTCTTGGAAAACGGGTGTCTTTGCACCATGCTTCTGATAATATTATGGTCTTTCCTGAATACAAGCAGGTATTAATTGATGGGCTCGAAGGTTTCATTGTTGTTGATACCCAAGATCAATTGCTTATCCTACGGAAATCGCACGAAGCATATTTGAAAAATTACTTACTTCAAATGAGTTTAAACGATTCAAAACCATCGGAGTAATGGTAAAAATTCGGGATATTTCCTTGGGATCTTTTCCCTTATTACTTGCTCCAATGGAGGATGTAAGCGATCCGCCGTTCCGTGCATTGTGTAAAAAGTACGGTGCTGATATGATGTATACCGAGTTTATTTCCTCGGAAGGCTTAATACGGGATGCGGTAAAAAGCCGACAAAAATTGGATATTTTCGAATACGAGCGACCCATTGGTATCCAAATTTTTGGCTCCGAAATGGAATCAATGGTTCAGGCGGCGCAAATAATCGAACAAGTGAATCCAGACCTCCTTGATATTAATTATGGCTGTCCCGTCAAGAAAGTCGCTTGCAAAGGCGCAGGTGCAGCTTTATTACAGGACATTCCAAAAATGGTAAGGTTAACAAAAGCGGTGGTTGATTCGGTGAAAATTCCGGTGACGGTCAAAACCCGATTGGGCTGGGATGATTCAACCAAAAACATTGTGGAAACCGCCGAGAGGCTTCAAGATATAGGGATCGAAGCCTTGACCATTCACGGTAGAACGCGTTCTCAGATGTACAAAGGCCCCGCAGATTGGACCTTGATTGGAGAGGTAAAAAATAACCAAAGGATGCGTATTCCCATTTTCGGCAATGGCGATATTGATTCTCCTGAAAAAGCTTTGGAATATAAGAATAGATATGGGGTAGATGGCGTGATGATTGGGAGAGCTTCCATTGGCTATCCTTGGATTTTCAATGAAGTAAAGCACTTTTTAACCACAGGGCAATTGTTAGATCCGCCTTCTTTTTCGGATCGTATGAATGCGGTTAAGGAACATCTGTCGTTTAGTGTCGAATGGAAGGGAGAAAAGGTTGGAATAGCTGAAATGAAAAGACACTATACCAATTATTTTAAAGGCATTCCTCATTTCAAGGATTACAGGATTCGTTTGGTCACCTCGGATACATTAGAGGAAGTACGCATTATTTTGGCGGAAATCGAACAATTCCTTTCGGAAGCTACAGGGGTTAATTAATTCCACTTTATCTGTTGCAAAAGTTGTAGCGCTGATTTGGCGGGAGCTGAAATTAGTCCGTACACAACCTTTGGACTAAAAGAGGTAAAAACAACATGAATATTCGTAGACTTAAAGTTCCATTGGATGGCATTTTTACTCGTCGCAACCAACTTAGGTAAAGGTGTTCCGGAACTAAACAAAAGATATTCCTTGTCGTTTTTACGATGGAGCAGCGGAGAATATAAAAAACGACATTGTTGACCTTCGTCCCTTAGTAACCCCTTCGTGTATAATTTTTGTATGAATTTTTTTCCTTTGTCTACGCTACCGAAGGCAACTGAATATCCGGGTACTTGCACGGTTTTGAAATCCACCACCTCAATGGGATTAAAATCTTCGTCAAATTCGGTGGTGACAATTTTCTCTTTGGTGTTCACTTTGCCGCCCTCAATCAGGGATAAATTCCCATTCCATGTTTCGAAAAAAACCGCGCCAGGGAAGGAAATTTTTTGGCCTATTTTGGTTAATTGGGCGATAATAGCTTTTCCAGTTGGGGTGTTTTTGAATCCGGGATCAATGTTGAAGTTCAGTAACTTTTGCATTGATTTCGTAGTGTTCAGTGATTTGGGATGGTTGTTCAACTTAAATCCGTGTGCTTCGGAGCTGTGCAATTGAAAGTCGACTAATAGGCTGTCGGCGGTATTGTGGTATGAAAAGGTAGCGTACTCAAAGCCCCATTTTTTGATGTTGCTATTTTCTGAGAGTAGGAGAACCTTTTCATTTTGCAGGGGTTTAATGGCTAACAGTCTTTCCCAAACCGGATGCGTATAACCTTTTTTAGCATGAATTACATACTGAAGCACAGGGTCATAGTTTTTCCCCCTGTGTAAGCATAAATAATCTTCGCCATAGCATAAAACCGTGTTTAGTTCCTTGAAGTGGTATATAAACGTTTCTCCTTCTTGCGTAATTCTCATCGATGAATTACGTTTCATGAGCTCTATCAGATGAATTACTTTGGAAGAGTCGTTGAGTGCAAGAACTACACCGGTATTCTTCATGTCGAAATCGGAAAACAGGTAGGCGTCTGATTTTATATTTATCCCATAGGCCTTTGCTCGACTTAAAAGGTAATCAGAACTGGCAAATTCACGAATGGGTAACTTGTTCTTTTGAAGGATGACATCGAGCTCATCCACTAAGTCTAGCAACTTAATACGCCCAATTAAGTCTGCATTCGGCAAACGTTCTTGTAAACTTGGTTTATCATCTTCTGTAAAAAATCCGAAACGTATAATTAAAATCACCGCTAGGGTGGCAAATAACACAATAAAAACAAACCCTTTGTTAAGAGACTTCAACCTTATTTATTTAATAAATACAGCGTATTAATTAAGTCAAGCAGGTATTTACCCGAATTTAAGCTTTCGGTGTAGTCGTACGTTAGCTGCACCTCGGTAGAATTTTTACTTGTTTTTCCGGAGTGCATATGCATCGTTCCTGATTTGCTTCTCAAAGATTCGATTAATGCTTGATTTGACCCGCTTAAAAATTCTTTAGGGAATTTGTTAACCAAGGCTTGTAAGTCGGCATATCCGGCCATTGATCCGGAATTTTTCAAGCCTTTTAACGTTTTTTTGGAAAGTCTATCCTTGCCATATCCATCGGGGTATTGCTTGGCTAAAACGCTATCGTTCGTTAAAATAAAAAGGTCTTTTTTGTTTAATAAATATAATGGGGCGGCCTCAAAAATGGCCTTATTATAAACCCATAAATCGCCTTGTTTTTGAAATTTGCTGGTTACTTGCGACAAATGTTCTAACACCATTTCGGGGATATCTTGACGTTTGGTAGAAAATCCTATGGTGAAAATAGGCATGTCCTCTTCCGCTTCTGCTTCACGTTCTCCGTACTCAAAGGTTACCTCGTCGTAGAAGAATTCAATTCTCTTTGTTTTAACTTTTTCAATACCTCCGAAGGTAATGAACATGCTTCCTTTCGCTGCATCAAACAAAGCGTCTTTATTGATCAAAGCATTGGCTAATTTCACCATGAGTAAATCATAGGATACTTCAGGGTCTTTGGTTTTGGATAGAATGGGGACTATAACTTCAAAGGCTTTTTCATAGGCATTTCGAAGATTGACATTGTAGGTGAAATAAGCAGCTTGATTTTTCTTGATGTAGTTCGAAATGTTTTTGTCGAATTTAGCGTCGTTAAGGCTGGTGTAAATCGAACCAAGTGCATCTCCGTAATGCGCTTTTAGATTGAACTGAATTTGTTGATCAAGCAACAATAGGTCACCGGTGATGATGTTCCCTTCATATAAATCTTGCACATCGAGGTAAAGGGTCGGAAGAAAGGTTTTTAAATACCATAAGTTCTTTGCGCGGTCAATGTTGCGTGAGTTGTCCATAAAAAAAACTCCTGCTGCTTCATGCGTTAATAGGTCCCTAAAGTTCGAATCTTTACGAAATAAATTGTTGTTGGAAACATACAAATCTTTGAGAATAATGGTTAAATACTCTTGGTTAAGGGTGTACTGAAGGCTATCCCTTAGCTCATAATAGTTTTTTTCATTAATCTCATTGTTTTCCTGAGGAATAGGGTTGTAATCGGGATTGTCTGGATCTTCCTCCTCGTTGTAAAAAGGAGGTAAATTTCCCCTCGAATACCACGTAGAGTCCGTAAGTTGGTTTACATAGTCTTCTAGCGGTTCTACTCGTATTAATAGCGCGTTATTTTTATCGATCAATAAGTGGTTAAAAAAGGACCTGTAGAGTTGTATGCCAGGGTAGGGGGAAGGAACGGCTTCAAAATCATCAAGCGCTTGAAATAAGTTTTGCTGGTTGGAGATACCAAAAGTGAACCCCGATAATTCGTAATAATTGGTTTTACCGTAAAAGACATTCAGCCGTTTATTGAAGTCCATTCCGGCATCTTCGAGTGTTTTATTTTCAGTAGAACGATCAAAAAGTTCTTGATGAATTTCATCCATGAAATCATAGGAAATCAATTCATTTAAACTAATGTTACTGAGAACTTTTTGATTGTTAATGCTAAAAACAGTAACAGCCTGTTCGGGTATGTGGTGTTCAGGCCCCTGTCCAAATGAGAAACCTACGTTAAATAAACCCAATAAGGCAAGTATGAATTTTTGTGGCATTATGGACTGGTAGAAAGAGTGTGTTCTAGGATAGAAGGTTCGTTTTTTAAATCAAAGGTATTAATTCGCAGCATTGCTGCTGTTTTTGAAGGGTTTATTTTACAATTATTGTTGGAGGTTTTAAGGATTTGTCCGGGCAATCTCGAAATACATGCGTAGGATCCGCCCTTGAGTAGGCTGATATCGTTGTTTTCGTATCGTTTTAATTCTTGCTGGAATATTTCAGGCATCGTTCTTTTCAAGGTCCCAGCCTCCCAAGACATCCATTGAACATCTTCTTTGGTGACCTTTTTATTCAAATTCATGGCGTTTAATGAGGCCTGAATCCCTTCTTGCAGTTGGTTCAATGATTTAAAATCGACCGATAATTTAACAATCAAATCCACAGCATTGAATTCCGTTTTAACATTTGAAATCCCGTCTTGTTGCAACAATAGGCTTTTGAATTGACCAATTTTAGCCTCAATTTCCGATAATTTCGGGACACGCTGTCCGTCCAGACTATCCAGTGCAAGGATTGAATTCACTTTTATTTTACTTGAACTAAGGTTGACGGTGAATTTTAGGGTTCCCGATCCGTCTGCATTGAGGGTTAAATCATCAATGATTTCTATACAAGACGAAAAAAGTAGGGGAATAAGAAAAAACAGGTATTTAAATTTCATGCGCCGTTTTCTACTACAAATGTAATACCATCCATTAAAATAACGACCCTTGAATGCCAATGTTATCAACAAAGCGTGCCTGTATTTCAGGAACGTTCTTGTTTTCGCGTTGAAGAATCCGTTTATCTACCGGATGAGCTCGCATAAGTTCACTGGGTACAGGAGTGAAATTCGACAGTGA
>Ga0078894_10000545_pt1 | contig 26296 bp, 31 predicted proteins | sample LauGreSu1BDMLBSD_2_FD_67506 | JGI IMG/M metagenome (GOLD analysis project Ga0078894, IMG submission 67506) | Freshwater lake microbial communities from Lake Michigan, USA - Su13.BD.MLB.SD (version 4) (version 4) | ecosystem: Environmental > Aquatic > Freshwater > Lake | place: Lake Michigan... | reverse complement strand
GTCTTGAACTATGCCCTCGGGATTTATTTCAGAAGCTGAAGCAACGATTGGCGCAGATAAACTACGGCGAAATGGAGAAAACATTCTCAAATATACTATAAATCCCTTATATTTTCACCGTCTTGGTAAAAATCGGTTCCATCTCTTTGTCATGCGTAATAATCAACACCGCATTCTTCTTCGACGCATAGTCCTGAACCAAACGCATGACCTCTCGTTTTAGAGCCGGGTCCAATGCATTCGTCGGCTCATCCAACACCAAAATCTTCGACGGATTGACTAAACCCGAAATAATATTGACCACTTGCCGCTGACCTCCCGACAAATTCTCCCCCAAGTTCCCCGCCCGTTTTCCCTCTAAATCCATGTTCTCGAACAGCCCCCGGATTTTCGGATATTTTAGAACCTGTTTCAACTCGACAGAACATAATTCGGGTTTTGTGCAGCCATAGACCATATTTTCAGCAACCACCCGGTCAAACAACTTCCCATTCTGACTCACATACGTTATGTTTCGTCGAATGTAATCCGGCGATATCTTCTCGACATCCACGCCATCAATGTAGACATTGCCTTCTTTTAAAGGATGCATGCGCAACAGAATCTTCGCCACTGTCGATTTGCCCCTTCCACTTAGTCCCTGGATACCAACAATCGCCCCATTCTCCGTCTTCATCGTAAGATTGAGGTTCGTAAACGTATCCGTATTCGCCAATTTATACCGGAAAGACGCATTCTCGAACCGGATTTCTTTAAAGGCCAGATTTTGCGCATCAAAATCGCGCTCCACATGTTCCAAATTAATCGACTTGAAATGCTGCAACACAGAATTCGCTCGACCGGTGAATTCGACGCAATCCGGCGCTATCTGAGCCAAATCGACCATTTTGTCGCGGTAAATGTTGAGAATCGTGAGCGTGGTTATGAAACTCGTAGTGGAGAGGCCGCCCGTGTAAAAAATGCCGATGACCGACCACAAAATGCCGCCGAAGATGACGGAAACCAGCGAATTGACGTAGACGCCATACATCTGGACGGAGTCTTGGAACACGATGGCTCTTTTGAGCGCCTCGTCGGTGCGCCCCTTGAACGCCGCGGATTCTTCGTCGCCGGTTCCGCGGTAAATGATTTTCTCGAAATTATGGAGGACTTCTCGCAAATAATCCTCGTTTTCGTATTCGACCGTTATGGCTTCCCGGTTCTTCTTGAACATATCGCTCCAACGGAGCGCCAACAGAGCAACCAGAATCGAGTTTCCTACCAAGAATACTAGACCGAGAATGGGGCTCGTTAAAAACAGATGCGCGCAGACCACTAACAGGAAACATGCGCTTGGCAGAATAATGCTAAATAGGTTGGTAAAAAGCGAGAAGGAGACCGCGGCCAGACGATTAATGGGCGAACTCACATTCGAATAATTAATCTCGTCCATTTCTTCTTTGTTGGATTTGAGAAGCAAGGTGAGTGCAGTGTGTCGTATCCATTGCCGGAGTTTGAGAACAAGATTGGTCTGTAGCTGTTTGTAAATGTAATACAGCAGAATAAAGGCGACAAAAATACAGCATAAATAGGCAAATGCTCTATTTGTCGCAGGCCGACTCTTTCGTTCGATGGATTCGACGAGCTGGGCGGTGACTATCGAGACGCCGTTCGCTTGAATCGTGTTGACCAGAATCGAGAGGACTACGAGGGTGGATGTCATTACCCATTCTTCTTCGAAGTACTTTTTTAAGAGGTCTATCACAATGTTGGATTCGCCCATTTTGGACATGGGAACCTCGTTAACAAGATTATCTTATATATACTGGAGATTACGGGTTCTTCGTCCCTTTCCTAAGCGTCTCCTCTTGTACGTTTTTCTCGTCTTGTTTTTCTTCGTCTTGGATTTTCTCGATTTCTTTGCGCCACCGCTGCTACGAGGGAAAGCATTGCTAAGTTCTAAAGCATTGGAACCGTATTTCGACGCATTGAAGGACGCATTATCGATGGCACCGGGATATACCTTGGATTCTACTATGGAGGTCATTCACACTATATATATATAAACAACATCCTGCTTTACCCGGCATCAAAGCTTTCAATAATATGCGGACAATTTCCAAATTCCCATTCTCCACCGCATACACCATCGCGGTTTTCCCATTTGCGTCAAAAAGGTGGACATTTGTGTTATATTGGCCGAATAATCCGTGGGTTTTTCCAAACGCGATTCGTTGGACGGCATCGGCGTTTCCTCTTTCTACCGCGTAGATGAGTGCGGTTTTGCCGTTTTCATCGGTGGCGTTTAAATCGACAGTATAATATCCGAAGAACCGGCCTGGAACTCTCGAATCTAATATTTGTGTTATGGCTTCCGTGGCGTCGGATTCAATGGCGTGCATGAGGTCGGTTTTCTTGGTTTTTTGCAACAACATTTTGATTGTTGACATCGTTAGTTATATTTGTTCTTGTTTTTATTTGTGTCGGTATCCTCTTCCGCCTCCGCCTCTTCCACCTCCGCTTCTTTCGTATCCGCCTCCGCCTCTTCCACCTCCGCTTCTTTCGTATCCGCCTCCGCCTCTTCCACCTCCGCTTCTTTCGTATCCGCCTCTTCCGTCTCCTTTAAATTCGGGTCGATTCGATAAAACCAACTTCTCAATATGAACGATTTTGTCTGTTGATAACTTGATAGGAATCCATTTCTTATGCCGAACACTAAACAAACATTCGATTTGAGCCACCTTGTCCAAATCCACAAACTTATTTGTATCCATATTCTCGAAATCCGCCTCGTCCTCGCTCTCCTCTGCCAAATCCAGATTGTCGTTCTCGCGAATTCTCCTAAAAACGCGATTCATGAAGACGCTGGTTTTGTAAGACTGGATTCCGGCGAGACCACAATACACTCTGTTTGCTTGTCCGTCCCGGCTTATTCCACCGTAAGCATACAGATGGTATAAATCGAGTTGGGCGTCGGCCATAACATGGAATGTCGCCGGGTATCTGAATGCGGGTTTCCCGTAATCAAACGCGGGCAAGGGGTCCAGGACCGCAGTGGCATGAAGTTTCTGTGCCACCTCAGCAGAAGACGCAACAACCACTTCTTTGACTCCCTTTTTCGGAATCGCCACATTGATATACGGCGCCACCCTCTTGACCTCTCGATATTGAATATGATGTGTTGTATAACCCGTCAGTTTTTCGTCTAAATTCGCTGGAACACATGGACTCATACTGGAACCGGCCTGGGCGAACCACATGATGGGCAAGGCAACACTTGGAACTAATTTCACAAAATCGCGCAAGAATCCGATGCGGTCGCCGAAGGAGAGGTTGTGTAGCGCCGTTCCGCGGAATTGATAAATGTCTTCTGCGACATATACGGGTTTTGATGCGTCGTCCTTTACCACCAGAGTACAATACACAATGGTCCCGAGCTTGAACCCTTGGGGTTCCGGTATTTCTTTAAGTTCCTCCACAGAACATATTTGCTTGTCTTTATCGAGGCCCAGGACATAACAAACTGGATAGGTAAACCACAGGAAATATTTGCGGCCGAGAGGAATCGCTACGGCAATCGAATCATTGTCGCAAACTTTCTTATGGCTGACGGTTTCATAGGAAAGTTCAAAGGTAGAGAACCGCGCTAATAACGCGGCGTGTTTGGTAAGAGAGTTCATGGTTCTAAGGATACGAGCCAAGAATACGAGAAAGAATACGAACTTAGAGATTATTGTGGTTCAATGTTTATGCGTGTTTCGGAAATCAATTTTGGACGATTCCGATTGTATAAGCACCATTCACGAAATCCGACATTTGTTCCGCGGTTATGGGCTGCCACCCCTTGGTGCTTTGAATTTTGAAATAAGTGGTGTAAACATCCACAAATACAAAATATCTATAATCTTGCGGGGTTTTTAGTGTTGAGTAGAAATCCCGGACTTTTTCTAGGTCAGACGGGGACGAGAACATCAGTTCATAAATAGGTTCCAAAAATCCCCCATCTAAAGACACGGGTCGGGATATTCGTATGCCATAGTGAATGTCGCCGTAATAAATTCCCATTGTGGAATCTACACAATCAATGTGTTTATATCAAGAAAATTGAATTTTCTTTTTCCGATTCATAAAAATGCCACATTACAACCCCCGCTAAAAATGTCTGCATCATTCCGCAACTTTCTCAGCCAGAACAATCGCAAAACCGAAAGACTCGAAGATAAAATCCAGAATTTAGAGCATCAAATGGTCTATCTTCGCCGCGAATTGCAAGACGCGCCGAGCGAATTGTACCGAGAACAATGCCAATCCACCCTCACCATTCTAACATCGGAGCTAGAAGGTTATCGCTGGGAACTAAGAGAACTCTACCGCATAAATCCAGCGATAACGGGTAATTCGAACGACGCGGCGGACGCCTTTATTTATTTGCAATGGCCATACATAAAAAAGTTGGAAATCGACGTCCGCGGACTCACATCCTACTACTCGTTGACGGTCATTCCCGACCTCTCGCATTTTACACAATTGGAAGAACTCATAATCGACGGACACGAGAATTTGTGTAGCGGACTCGACCGGATTCCCGCAACAGTAAAAACGCTGAGTTTGTTTAAAGCCAAATTCAGAAGTTGCAATGAAATTCTGCGACTGACTAAACTCGAAAAAGTGTCTTTTCAGAGAAACTATGGGTTAACTGAAATGCCAGATTTGTCCTGTATGGAGAATTTGCAAGCTCTACAACTCGCACAGACTGGTATTAAGCATATGCCGAATTTGCCGGATGGGTTGTGTCTGGTCGATTTTCCTCGCACGGTTAGCGACGTATCTCTGTCGGAGAAACGCACACTCGGACATCCATTTGAGTTTGAGTCTTTACGAATTAATGTACATGGGGTCAACAGTGTGCAGAAAGTCGGAATAATGCGCACATTCATTCGCAAAGTCCGGCAATCGAATCATCTCCGCAAATTTCTTCAGATTCGAGAAGAGCTTCTTCAAACCGCGGCTCGCATCGCTATGCATCCAAATCGCATTGCCCGGCTTCTCGAAAGCGGCCTAGACTTCGAAGATTTGGAAGACCGTGATAATCTGTTTGGTTATATGAAATAAGTCGAATGTGTCGATTTATGTGTAGAGGTGTAAAAAAATTGAAAAACTTTTTATTTTCATAACCCGGCGACATATCATCCACTTTAAACTTTGCGTCCAACGCCTCTGCCTCTATAACTCATAAAATGTCATTCGCTACTTTTATTCACTCCATCCAACGTAAGTCCGAACGCTTTCAACGCGAAATCCGTGAACTTGAACAACAAATCCGACATATCCAAGGTTCATTGGACAATGAAACAGAAGAAAAATACCTAAAGCGCTTCCAGAAAGATTTCGACAAAACCACCGCCAAATTGGAAAATGTGCGACAGAGTCTAAATGAGCTCTTTTGCCCAGAGACGACAGGTAATTCGGACAACGCGGTGGCCGAATACATTCGTCGATGCAACAAGTCAATCGCGAAATTGGAAATCGATGTTCGCGGTCTTCCATCTTACTACTCGTTGACGACGATTCCTGACCTCTCGCACTTTGAGGATTTACTGGAACTCAACCTCATGGGACACGAGAATTTGTGTAGCGGCCTCGAACGGATTCCTGTAACAGTATCCGCGTTGAACTTGTTCAAAGCCAACTTCACACGCTGCGACAAAATTGTGCGCCTGACCAGACTCGAAAAACTCTCTTTGCAGCGAAACTATGACCTAACCGAAATCCCCGACTTGTCCGGCATGGAGAGGTTGTTTACACTGAATGCCGCGCAGACGGGCATTAAACACGTGCCGAATTTGCCCGAGGATTTGACTCTTATCCAATTTCCGAAGACCGTGAGCGACATAACTCGAAAGGAGCAACGCAAGTTCATGCATCCAGATGAAATGGACTGTGTGCAAATTGACGCCCACAGTCATCATAAACACGAAGCAATGCAGACGTTCATTCGCAAGGTCAGACAATCGAATCATCTCCGCAGATTTCTTCTGATTCGAGAGGAACTTCTTCAAACCGCGGCTCGCATCGCTATGCATCCAAACCGCATTGCCCGGCTTCTCGAAAGCGGCCTAGACTTCGACGACTTGGAAGCCCGCGACAATCTGTTTGGCATGAAATAAAAAAATATTATGAAGAACGCCGGACACGAAGTGTCCGGCTTTCAAGGATTCGCTGGTGAGATAGATGTGAGCGGAGGCGCATCTATCTCGCAAGTCGAATGTGTTTAGCAAAAAACTATAAACAATAAACAATAAACAATAAAAACTCCGCGAAAACCTAGAAAAATCCCAACCTTTTTTTAGTAATTCATGACCAACAATTCGCGTCTATCCTCTGCGCGTTTTGTCTTCCTGGACCATCGTGCATAAACCTTCGTTCCCTTTAATCGGAATTCTTTGAACGTGGACCGCATGAGAGGACTATCGTTAATCGTCATCAAAAACTTGCCTCGAATGGAACGCAAGACTTCCACCAGCTTCTCATAATCGAAATCTTTGTGTTGCCCATACCCATAAATCGAACGCGTCTTCTCATAAGGCGGGTCGAAAAAGAAGAACGTCGACGGAGAATCATAGGTTTTAACGATGTCGGTGTAATCCCGGTTTAAAATCCTGGCATTTTCAAGACGAGATTGATAAAACTCGATATTTTTGAGGATTTTAACGGGGTCCGCTTTGCGATGAATGCCGTACGAAGCTCGGACGGGTGACCCAGAGAAGCCATTACACGCTTCTATCTTCTCGTGAATCAGTTTTTCCGCGGCGGTTTTCGGGGTCCGTTTATAGAAACGCTTGATAGCGTCGATGTTATTGAGACCCGCAGGATACAACGCGGGATTGGTCGGCGCATCGCGTAAAAGCCGATGTTGCTTGTAGGTGTTCTTGTCTAAATCATTGAGTATGTTCTCTTTGGCGAGAGGTTTATTGTAGAAAATCGCACCGGAACCTAAGAACGGCTCTACATATCGATTGTGTGGAGGAATCAGCCCGATGATTTCTTGGCGCATAGGGAATTTGTTGCCTTGTCGGCAAAATGGCGGCGGTACATTTGCTATCGGCTCCTTTCTATTTTTGCGCGTTTTTCCGGTCATAATTCTACATTTTGTGGATATATTTACCAAGACCCCTCCTGGTAAATATAAACGCGAGTAATATAAAGAACCCTAATGTTTTCGGATATATCACATTTCGAGAGAACGGGAGATTACCTCTCGATATTGGTTGCAGCCATCTTCGTCGATTTGTTTTTCGTCGTACTCTTGTTTCACGGGTATATAGCATCGACTAAACTGAAAAAATGGTATACAAAATACCAATGGTCCGCATTCATGGCGGATGTGTTGAGTATTTTCTTGGGTATTGTCCTAACTAGGTTCTTTTATCCTCTCGTCTTCTCGTCATTTGTTCTGTGGAAATTCGCAGGTTTAGCGGTGGTTATTCAGATTATTCATGATTTGATTTTTTACAGCGTCTTCTCGAATACTCCTCATGGATACAATGCCATGTTGGATTTCTTTAAGGAATATGCGCGCGAGACGGGAACTGCGGCTATACGAGGCGACAGTATCATGATGATTTTGACCGCCGTCCTCTCGTCGTTCTTGGTTGGCCAGGGTATCAACACCAATATTATTCTGTTGGCTTTTGGCCTCTATTTGACACCGTATTTACTAAATTACCAATAATAATAGATTTGTTATGGTCAAATGGTAAAAATAAAAGGTAAATCTTGCTTTAGTGTATATAACCACCCCCTCGTCTCTTCACTATGTCTTCCTCTTCTCTTCCTCTCGACGTTGATTTTGAATTCGACTTTGCTTTGTGCCATTCTGGCTCCTTCTCGTCGGGGGCCTTCTTGTCGGGTTCCTTCAAACGTTATGGGTATCCACGCTGTATTTGGCGAGGCTGAAGAACAAGAACAAATCGATTTTGTAGAGATAGGTCGGTTAATGAGGCAGACAAGAGAATCTTCGCACCGCATTGACTCTGTTCCGGAACGAATCGAATCCAAGTACGGAACGAGCGCACCGATACCCATTCCTAAACCTAAAAAATAATATTCCTATTCGAGAAGAATAACTAATCATGTTCTTCTCGAATTTTTCTAAACTATAACCAATATGGGTTCTCGTCGTCTTCTCGTCTTCTTGTTTTTATTCAGAGGCACAAAATGATGAGAAGGACAATGCCGCATCCCAGGAACAATATGACACACCATATTGGATTTGTGTAGAGGTTGTCCGGCCATGGTATAATCCACTGTCGAATGCAACATCGATTCCAGCTCCTCTCGACTGATTAAAGAAACCTTGCTAACAGAAGAGGTAAAAATATGAATGCGCACCCCTTTCTCCACATAATCGCGTTCTTCTGCTTGCTCATCGTCTTCGTTGAAGAGGCGCGACATCATTTCGATGAAAACGTGGCGAGAAGGACTGTCGACGGAGGCCCCCGGGTTATTCGTCAAAATATGGATATGTACCCCCTGCGCCTTCAAATAGCGAAACAGGTCTTTCAGCATAGGAATGCGGTCTTCTCGCATCAAATACACAAACGCGTCGTCTAAAAGTTCCTTATCTTCAAATTCGACCGCCCTACCTACAATTCCTTCCACACAAGAAATGGTCCGGTCCCAGTCGAATAATGCGTATTTTTCGGTAGGGATTCTGGAAGCCCAGGCTTTTAGGTTGTTCGCAACAGATTCATTGATTCCATCCCCCGGGGGGTAAGATTTGGCATTGGGGCCCACGATATCAAGAATGGCGGCGGCATAACGGTTTCCCTTTTCAGCCAAGGATATTGTGTAGTTGGATTCAGCGGGAGACCGGGCCATGTCGGATGGGATGTGAATATAATCCATGGAATCCTTGAACCGGGCCATGTCTGATTTCCAGTTGGCATCGTCGTTGTCAATGAACACAATGGACTTTTTTAATTTGTCCTTTGTGGGTAGCAATCGGGGTTTGTTTTTAAAGGATTTTCTGTTGCGACGTGACCTCTTCTTCTTTTCTGCGTCTTTACTTTCCAACCATTCCTGGATAGTCATGGTTTGCGGTTTAGGCAGTGGCCGCGACATGGTTGCTATACATTTTACACAGAATGCGAGAGGATAAAAATTGAACGTTCTTTTTATTTGTTGTAAATGAATACAACAAACAACACCCTCTTTTCAAACCTTAACACTTTCAAACTTTCAAACTTTCAAACATGTCCTCTTCTCAAATCCGCACTGAAACTATCCAGACCACCGTTTCCGCGTTAAACCGTGAATTTGCGGGGCGCATAGGAAGCGTTGACTACAAAGAAACCAAATCCACACATATTCATCGCAGGCAAAGGGCATTTGTGTGGTCCCATAAAATGCAATTAAGCTTGCTCGACAGCATTCTAAAGGGATATCCCATCCCGCCGATTTATTGCGCACAAAGCATCATGCCCAATAGTTCGGGCGTGCATGTAATGCGCCGAGAAGTCATGGAAGGCGGCAACCGCATAACCACCATTCGCCGAATCCTAAACGGCGATGTTCGCGAATTGACAGAAGACGAACGTCGCATCGTCGACTCACATTCCATAACATTGGTTATTATGCACGATTTAACCGGAACACAGACCCGCGAATTGTTTCGGCGTCTAAACAAGAGCGTGAAGGTTAGCAGCGGCCAATTGTATGCTATGTCAGAAGACGACTCCCCTCTAGTCCGCGAAGCATTGGCACTGTTGAACGACGCCGACTACCCGCTCCGAACGCAAATAACCGAGTATTTCACGGATACGCAAAATAAAGATGGCGCAGCAAAAACAAACCTGGAAAGCGCGGTTGCTTTGGTATCGGGTGTGTTGCACGGTCCATTTTACATAACACGTTCATTCGACCGCCAAGAGGAAAAAGTCGAAGACCAGACGCCAATTAACCGACAGCACGTTGTTAACGTACTAGGGCAAGTATTCGATGTGTTTCGCCGCGCAAACATGATTCGCGTCATAACAAACTACAATGCGAAAAAGGCACAATGGGCAGTTGACAAATATCTAGGTTACATCTTGTACGACGTACTCATGAATCCGGACTCTATACCAACAATTCAACAAAAATGGGCGGACTATCTAGGAAAAGTGCGAAATGAGGAATTGAACGCCGATGAGGCATTAAAAAACCCTGTCAGTGAACGTTCCGGGATAACCGCTCACCGGTTTTGTCGCATGAGCATGAAAGTGCAAGTGTACCTCGAAACTGGCCGCATCATGTCGAGATCAGAATTGGAAGTAATATTTCATCAAGAGCAACCCGAGGACGAATCCGAGAGCGAATCGGATACGGAGGACGACTCCGGACTATAATGATTGAATAAAACTATCCAGCTCGGCTCTCATCCAGGCTTGTTCCTCTACAGAAATATATTGGCGTTTTGTTGGATTCGGTTCTTCTTGTATAGAATGGTTCGTAATGCATAAATTAGGCACGGTTGTTTGTCGCTCTAAATCATTCAAAATCGTCTTGTATTTGGACGCATGGATTTCTGCTAAATCTTTCGTTTTCTGTGTGCTGTAATTGGCTTTTAAATAATCCCAAATATGATGTGTTATGGCAATAATGGCAATGGATATTATGATGTTGAGGAGTAGGGTGTTCCACATGGTTGATGTTTCTAGGATATAGTGTTCAACTAGATTTGTAGAACACTATATATTTCGCATGGGGGCGATTTATTTTTTTTGGTGTTTTTTGTTGCGTTTTTTTGCAGTCTTGTTATTGCGCTTTCCTCCCCAAAACTTCCACCATGGTTTAGTAGTAGTAGCAGCGGGTGCAGCGACTGACGCAGCGGGTCGAACTTCTTCGGCAGGGGGTTTTTCAGTGTTAGAGACTTGTTCCGGGGCTTTAACCTCTGGTTCAGGTGCGGGTGCGGGTGCAGGAGCAGGAGCAGGAGCAGGTGCAGGAGCAGGGGCAGGCGCATCATCTCCACCAATCGATTTATTCAGCAGTTTATTCAAAAATCCTCCTTTGTGCTTCTTACCACTCTTTCTCTTTTGCGTTTGCTTTCTTTTTCCTCCTACACGAGTTTCTAGGCTAGTCATTCTTAACAGAAATTATATAATAAACGCACACATAAGGGATAAGGTTGTCTTAAATATCCCCTAAAGAAATCGTGTTTTTGTCAGAACGCTGTTTTCTGCGGTTCGATTTCTTGGGAATCTCCGCATTGGCCATATCGCGCAAAGACGAAATGCTCACCATCGATTCGTCTTCCACGCGAACACCGCCATTCGAAGTCTGTTCGTGAATATGGACCGTCTTCATTTTCAGACCGGACAAAATGTCATCCACATCGGTCTGAGGTCCGCGCATCTCAGGTCTTGAAGCAGGAGCAGTCGACTGCCGAATATCCGAATATCCATTTCCGACTTCTACGCCACCCTCTCTAAACATGGCCCCGCGACCCATGGCAATATCCGGTCGATTGGGAGCGGACTCTCGACCAGGGGTTTGTGTAAATTGCATCGCTCCAGGACGCGCCGGAGGTGGCTGCGATTTCGTCTCCACCGGTTTCGGTGGCGGACCAAACGACGTATTCACATCATTCGGTGACGGGTTCACCAGGTTATTCGCAAAAGCGAATCCGGGACTCTGTTGACTGAGTGCCTTGACAGTCGCATCATTGAAGGTGCGCATGAGCTCGGGACTCTGGCGAATAATATCGCTCATTCCCGGCGCCGCCGAAGAAAGAGCCTTGTTGGAAAATCCGACAACGGCCGCGCTAAATCCCAGACGCATGAGCAGCGACAATTCAGGTGCAATTTTACCACCCTTGTACTTATCGTGCAATTCACCGAAAATCTCCTCGTATTCCGGCAAATCCTCCGACACCTTCTCGCCCCAACCATCCAGACTGATTCCGAATGGGTCGAAAGCGGAATTCGCATATTCGAGAGAATTGACTAAAGTAATGAACCACCAACCCTGCAACTTCATACTATCCTTCTTCCTCTTGTCCTCCAATGCCGTCTCGTATTCATCCTCAATCTCGTCATAGTCCGAATCAAGTGTAAAGTTGCTGGGAGCCTGCTTAATCTGGCCATTGTCATACCATTCCTGTAGACGCTTAATCATCTCGCGCTTCTTTCTGCGCTTCTCGCGGTCGGACATATTGTTCGAACTACTGTGCTTCGAGGGACCATTCGACGCCGGTGGAATATCACCCACTTTGGTGAATCCATCCCACGTTTTCGAATTGCCTAAACTACTGGTTGTCGACTGCCCCACCTTCGAATCCGTCTTCTCGTATGCTCCCGCGGATTTCGCCGCTTCCTCGCCGGACGATTTTGACCCGAGGCCGAAAAGACTCGATGCCAGACCTCCGATGGATTTTGTGGTTTCGCCGAAAATGGACGACGTCGTTCCAGATGGCGCCTTGTTTCCCGACAATTGATTGAGTTGGCTTTCGAGTTTGTCTAAATCCTCGAAATCCACAGACACCTGTTTCGCATTACTTCGCTGCTCGTCGTTCATGAACATCTCAATTCCGCCTCCGAAATCGATAGATTTACCTGTTTCGAAGTTGTCTTTCAAATTCAAACTAATCGGCTCCAAATCACTCAATCCAATATCAATGACTTCCATGGTTATGATACGAACACACTATTTATTTTTAAGTCTTCCGCATAAGATATTATTTTTTTTGTCTTTAAGTACCAAATCGCCTGTAAAAAGCAATCTGCTAAATCGTCGCGCTTTTTCGACTTCTCGAATACTGTGTCCCATGCACCCATTTCTGGATTTTGTTGGATAAACTGTCTACAGATTGCCACACCATCTGTTTTGTTCGCCTTGTATTTGGTTTTGTCTTTCGGGTCCTCGCCCTTCGCATTCTCTTCGTCGACCTTAGATGACGGCAACACAAATCCCTTGAGTTTATTGTGTGAACTGATGAATTCGACCACCACTGAATCCCCGAACCGCATAATGAAATACTGGGCAATCATGCCTTGAATGGTTTTCATGCGAGAAGCGATGGTCGATATCTGGTTCTCAATAATGACGTGTGTGGCGCCTTCGATTTCCAGGTCCGAATCTAGCTGTTTTTTGATTGCGCGGCCAATCGACACCAAATCCGTTTCTCCAGCGGTTTTGATGTGCACGTCGGACCCCGCTTTCCTAAAACATACCAATTGATAGTGTTGAAAAATCCTCTCGACCAAATCGGCCTTTTGCAGCTTTTCTTCGGCCTTTGTTTTGTCGCGTAGGGTGGCCCATTCTACTTTTAACTCATCCAGTTTCCGTTTTTTCAATTGGGTCAATTCGTGTGTTTTCTTGGGGAATATCCACGGTTGCATTTTGGCGTGGGTTTCGCAGAATGGACTGGCGTATTCTGTGGGTGTAATCCATTTAGCGTTTTTACCACACACATGAGAGGTACAACAAGCCTTGGTCTTTTTGTCTTGGATAACATGACAACACAACTGGGGTGGTCCAGTGGAGATAAGATTCGCACAGGTCCAATCCGGAACCGACCATTTTTTCTGTTGCGACATGTCGACGACGCAATAGGCGAGGTTCTTGATGCCCACGTCGAAACTAACAAGGCGCATTTGCTAAGCATGAATCCTCTACAGATTCATGTTTATCTTGGTTTTGGATGGGTTATGGTTATTTTGAAAAATTCAGTTTCGAATAGCCGATGACTGCGCAAGCGATGCGTTTTCCGGCATTTCCATTAGCGAGACTGGCCGCATTTCCGCCCTTGCCGCAATCATCCTCGTCCTCATGTATGATAAGGCCGCGCCCGATGACATTCGCCTTGGTTCCTCTCAACTTGACACAGTCGTCGGTTATGCGCATTTGACAATTCCCGTTCGCGTCCGCAATCAAATTACCTAAATCGCCCACGTGGCGTTCTTTCATTCCCGGACATCCGTGTGTCTTTCCGTATGGATTGAAATGCGCACACATACTGGTACATTGGTCGGTCAAATCACCGGCTTCGTGGACATGGAATCCATGTGCCGAATGTTTCTTTAAACCCTTTACATCAATATCTATGTGAACAACACCTTTGGCCAAATCTTCTGTTAAGAGGACGGTTCCTTTGATTTTTTTCCCGTCGAATACGGCGATTGCTTGAATGGGCGAAGTCATTCTTATATTTTAGGTTTTATTTTGATTTTAGTTCGCCCGCCGCTGCGTTCACTTGGTCGACAATAGCGGCCGATTGTTCGTAGGTATAAGGGAAAAAATAATTATGAAACGAGTCGAAATAGGTGTTGTATTCCAATGACAGTTTGGCTAAAAAACTGATTAATCCGGGCAAATATGGGTCAATGATATCTGTGGAGATTTGTCCGACATTCATTCCAGAAATCGTGATTGTGTGGTGGGTTACTTCCGGGTTTACAACTAACGAAAGTACATTGAATTCGTACCAATACTGGTTCGCATCGCCAAATTCATACCGAAGGTTTGTCATGGTTGCAATACATAAAACGCTAGATGGACGCTTTATGTATTTTTGATGCCAATTACTTCTGCATTCGAAAGAGCTGGTCCTGGGTGACCACCGGAGTCGCCATGCGAGCCTGCAATTGCTCCCTCGACAAATAATTCGCCTTTAGGTCGCTCTCAAATTGTCCAAATCCTTGTTCCGGTTCCAAATACGAATTGTATTTTATGGGATGGGCGTGTTTCTTCTGCATCGTCGAGAAGATGGGAACGAAATTGGGGTTCGCGGCACCTTTGCGCTCGTCGATGTAATATCCCATGTCATTCGCCGCCTCGGCAAAGTTCTTCCGCATAATGTCATTCGCGTTTTGGGACAAAAACTTGCGGTATTCCCAGTTCGATTTGATTCCACTGGATTGGAGAAGGGATTGATTGAGCAAGGCGTCGGGTTGCCACGAGGCAATGAGGGCGCGTCCGTCGGTCATGAGAGGCGGGAACCCCGGATACACATTATTTGTAGAGTAGCCTAAAGCGGACTTGGGGAGCTCCTGCGCCGAAGGATGCACAACTGCGATTTGCTGTGTTGCAATAAGGTCTATATTTGCATTGGAATAAGGAGTTATCATGACTAAATCAATATATCTTAAATGGGTATTCTTATTGCGTCTTCTCGAGAATCAACGTAATCAAGTCGTGTTTCTTTAATTTACTGATATCCGTTTCAATCCCAGATTGTATTGAAATCGTCTTGAGTTGATTGATATTCATCTTCTTGAGCTGGTCTACAGTATATTTCTGTTTCGTGTCCTCTGGCTCAGAAGAAGGTAATTCTTGGTCTTGTGTGTGGATTTGCGACTCGGAAGAAGACAATTCTTGGTCTTGTGCGTGGATTTGCTCAAGCGTTTCCTCCACAGACAATTCGACTGGCTCTGGTTCTTGTTCTGTTTCTAGGACTGGTTCTTGGACTGGTTCTACCGGTGTCAAGTCCTCTACAGATAATTCGTCATCGTCGTCTTCTGATTCTGACTCGGATTCGGATTCGGAACCAGACTCGGAACTAGTGTCAGAGTCTTCCTCATCTTCTTCGGAATCTTCCTCGTCCGAAACCACTATTTTATTACTATTACTGGAACTGGAACTCCGATTTAAATCAACATGGATGACTTCTTTCATTTCTACTGCCACCTCGGGAGTCGATTTCGACACTGGTACTTCTGGAACAACCGCCGCAGGAGGAGTGACACCAAACATGTTTCGCAACGATTTGATTTCCTTGACCACTGACGACAAGAGGCCATACATCGTTTCGCTCTTCTTCTCAGCAACCGACATGCGATTTTTGAAATGATAGACGAGAAGCAAAATCAATGCAAAGGCGATTCCTAAACTAATAAAAAAGAAATTCTCAATGAATCCGAAGACGCCCATTTACTATGGTCGAACAAAATATAAGGTATATTGCAGACGCACCCAGCCAAATGTGTTATTATATTATAACTCTTAACCATAAACGCCGAATATGTCTGAATTCAATGCACCGCCTCCATCACCTCCGGCTACAGGCCTATTTAGCGACCAGAAAAACGTCATCATCGTTGTGTTGCTCGTCATCGTCGTATTGGCTTTTGTAGGAGTGAATTTATTGACCTTTTCCGGGAATTTATTGGAAGACGCCGGCGAAATATTCGGACCCGTGATTAAGAACTTTCTATCCATGGTAGGATTATCCACTGGCGAACTGATAAAACGCACGTCGGACGTCGCGGCCGAGGGTGCAAATTTGGGCGTTGATATTGCTAAAGGAACTTCTCACTCCATTGGCGACCTCTTGATTAATGCGAGCAAGGGTGGTATGGACGAAGAACAGCGTAAAACCCTGCAACAGGCACTCAATATGCCCCGGTGTGCAAAAGAATCGCCTCCTACTCCTCCGGCGTCGGCGGCTGCTTCAGCGCCTTCGTCTTCATCAGCGTCTACGTCAGCACCGGCGGAACCCGAACCAACCCCGACCACCGACCCAATCGTTGCACAGAATCTGAAATCCAACTGGTGCTACGTCGGCGATTTCAATGGAACGAGAGGATGTGTAGAGTTTAATGGAACCAATACGTGTGCATCGGGTCAAGTGTTTCCGAATCAGGCCGCGTGTCTTGCACCTGGGAAAGTCTAAACCCCCGTCAAGAATGACCCGCGATTGGTTGTACCTGACGTCATATTGACGATTGCTCTTAGTCCAGTCGACCCAATCCCAATATTACCATTACCCGTCCAATTCACAGAAAGACCCACCTGTGTAGTAAAAGAATAGACAAACGTGGGTGATGTGTAAAGCTGCACTCCAGAAAAGGTCATGCTGCCAACAAAAGAATTCGCACTAAATGGCCCGGGTCTAACATTCGACACATCAAATACGTGTGTCATACTAGAATCGAATGCCGGGTTGGAATAGGTTCCATACAGATTGTCGTTGTAATAAGACCTCAGTGTGGCGCTAGAAACACTGGCCGTTATTCGCGCATTCGAATTTGCGTAGCTGGTTCCTGATACGGAAATACCAACAGGAACAGTTACGGTATATGTATAAGTGGGCTGAGAGACCGAATTATAGAGCATGAGATAATGAGAGGTTTCCTGGACGCCGGCTTGAATCGACAAATTCGGAATTGAAACAAACTGCCACGGAGTCACATCGGGGGCGGCGTAATCAGAATAAGACCGCGTGTTAAAACTGGAGAAATTGTAAAGCGGAACCGTTTCGTCGTTATATAAATACATGACGGGCCCGGGGACGTCACAAGAAGAGGTGGGAGTCATAATCATGTTATCCTCTGCACAAGAAATGTTTCCTCTCTCCAGAACACTCTGTTGAGGCTGGACGTATGACCCTCTTGCCAACATCGAAAATTGCTGTTTTTTCGTTAAATTATTGGTCTGGGTGGATACGCGAGCCGGACTGTATTTGAGTATTTCCGCCTTTCTTCTCATATCCAGTTGCGATTTCGTGAATTTGCCACCTAGATAAGGATTTATACTGTTTAAATCGATTCTGGGAAGTGGCTGATTGTATAATTGCATAATGGCTCGCTGTTTACAAAAACTCGCGTCAGTCATGGTTCGATGTATAGCATACTGCTACATATCGAATAAGAGTTATTTTTGGTTGTAAACGAGCTGAGGATTCGTTCCATAGTTGTACCACGGTTGTCCGAGATAGTCGAAGAAACTGGTCGATGCGGTATCGGCGGATTTGAGGTTCGGGCCATAGTACACAATACTGTTGATTTCAAACACGGAAAGCGCGTGGTCATAATACCGCAAATTCGAGGTGGAGCCGTTGAACCCTCCGTTTCCGGCATAAGCAATACTGTCGTAGTTTTGCTTCGGAATAAAGTTATTGAACGAGACTCGTTGAGTTATGACACCGTTCACGTAACAATCGAGGACCTTGTTTTGGAGACGGATTGCGACGTGTACCCACTTTCCAATGGGCAAATTGGGTATAACGGCTGAGAATGGTTTCTGTTGAGTTGCCCCGTCTTTCGGACTAACAACATCCATGACGTATAATAGCGCGGCTTCTTTGGAGTTTGACCCGTGACCTTCACCCGCATAAGAAATTAAATAAGCGCCCGGTCCATTGTTCACGGCAGCAAGCCCTCGGTAGACGGTTTCATTGACAGTGGCGTCCTGATTGTATGACGAATCGGTTCCTTTCACGAAAATGGGCTGCACCTCGCCATCTTTTCCGTTCAGATTCATTATATTCAACCACATTGACCAGGTAAACTCGACACCACCATTCTGGTCATTCGACCTGTAAATGACTGCGCTTTTGTTTCCAGGGGTTTGCGGATAAACGTTGTAAGCGTTTCCGGGAAGCATACCGTGAATAATGTAGGGACTCTTGCTAGGACTCGTCAAATAAGTAACCAAACTAACTCCTAAATTCAGGAAAAACATGAATGCGATTAAAATCAAAATGACAAACACGAACTTGGCAATCATTCCGTTGGCCGCCAAAAATTCGCTTCCTGCCGAAACAGCGGATTTTGATGAAAAAGAATCGGATACCTGTTGAGTAGCAGAACGAATTCCTTCTGCGGCGCTACTGATTCCCGTGGTTATGGCCGTTGCATCCGGAATACTATTTTTGATGGTATCCTTTGCGTTGTTCAGATATTCAGACATATTCTATATATGAAAACACTATTTTATACTTATTCGGGGAGCTTACAAAACAACCCTGTAATACTATCAAAACAGTTTAATGGTACGGCTTGCACTTTCTGCGCTGGTTACGGTGAATTGCATTCCATAGGGGAATATGGAAGAGAACCAGTTATTCAGACCATTTCCTTTAAAGTAGTTATTATGCACGGTTTGCGCGTCGAGGACTTCAGGTAGACGGGTCAATTTGGTTAAATATCCTTGCAACGTCTTGCTACCGGCGGTTAGGCCAGCCAGCATAGACGGACCATCTAAACCAGAAACATTCACAGTTTTTACCAATTTGCCGTTGATGTAGGCCTCAATGTTTTTCTGGCGAACATTCACAACCAAATACACCCACTTTTGGAGAGGGAATGCTCCCATGACTTTCATAACAGTCTGCATATTGGTCGACACTTTGGCTTTGACAAGCAGGTTCAAATTATTGTCCAAAGAAACGTCGAATTCCTTCGAAGATGTGTCATCTCCCCTAAAAAGAATGGAAGTTTCACTATCCGGTTTCGCAGTGATAAAAAGCCACGCTTGATAACTATATTGTAATGACGCGGGATTCTTCAATTTGTCATAAGTCCAGGACAATGGCGTGTTGAGAGGTTGCAGACCAGCAGTCAGTGAATTGTTTGTCATGAAAGTAAAGAAATAATATATCACGATGACAATCAGAATAACGAGGGCAATTGCCAAATAATTCATTGTTTCTGTTATATATTATCACTACGAGATTCCTCTTCATGAAACGATGAACAGATTCATGAAGACGCTTGTCCTATAATGCATTAAAAAATAGTGTGCGATATCTTGGGCTGGCCATTTTTGAGTATGTCAACCTTAACGCCGGTACTCGAAAATGACTTGCCTTGTCCACTTCCTTGCATATATTGTTGCCAGACCTTCTGTGGATTGATAGTCGTCGCCTGACGACTAAATCTACACAAACTTCCTTGGGTATATTGGTTTCCATAGGTTATGGGGGTTGAACCGGCGGAACCAATTGCCGCGGCGGCATTGGAACTCATAACAAATTTGCCATCGATGTAGACATCGACAGTGTTTGCATCAACGTTAATGACTAGATATGCCCACTTCTGGAACGGGAAGTTTGGAATTGAGACGAGAGGAGCTCCCGATACAAGCGTGCCGATTGCCTGATTTGAGTCATTCACCATGGGGCCGGGGCCCCCCGCGTAAATTTTAAGAGTGCTGCCATTTAACGCGACAATGAAATCTTGGCCGCGGTTAAACAACACATTGTCCTTATTCTTCACGGTGAAATTGGAATTGATAAAGAACCAGCCGGAGTAATTGTATCGCGTGGAAGTGGGGGAGTCAAGTTCCTTAGAATCAATGGCGCCCATTGATGCTCCGGAAACGGATTTTTCCGCCCCTGAACCAGTAGTTCCGCCTCCAATATTCAAAGACACGGGGTCTCGAATCAAGTAATCCAAATTAAAATAACTCCACGCTAAATTAAGAACGAGGAGGATAATGATTATTAACAGAGCTATGATGATTTTGTTCATGGTTTATAAAGTATGTTTTCATATTTTGGTAGGGAACCTACGGTCCAAAGGCGGGCAGTCTATTAGACCTTGGCGACCTTTGGTCGCCATAGTCTAATTGTTGTCCGACTGCCTTGTGTCCCCTACGACCCCTCCCTTTATACGACCCCCCACAACGCCGGACTGCCTTCGGTCCCTTTATACGACCCCCACAAGGCTATAAGTACGAAGCACATAATCGGTTCATTAAATGTGGTTATCCTTCCACACTAATTATACGTCGGTGGGTTTCGATACCTATTCAGATTATAAGCCGCCGCAACTTCAAACCCAGCCAAAGGGCGTTTGTAGTAAGTCACATTACAGATAGCTCCATAAACCCCGCTCCCGGAAGCACTATTGTCGCCATATCCGGTCTCCATTACATCCGCCTCCAACAGATTCGCCATCGCCACCGGTGCAGTAGCCACTAAATCACCATTCACAAAAATATCCACAGAAGAATCCCCATAAACAATTACCAAATTATTCCAGCTCTGTAGCGGCATTTTAATCCGAGTCCCCGACATGTCCATTTCGCCAGTGTAAACGATAAACTTGTCCGCCGTGTCCGCCGACGACATGTCATTAAAATAAACGACTTTCGGATGTCCATCGTCGGAAAACGGGGTTCCATATCTAAATACTTCTGTCGAGTATTGAGAAGAGTAAGAATTCGGCTGCGGGTTGATATAAATCCACATGGAAATCGAATAATGTATACGCTTTAGTTGGTTCCCACTTGCATCTGTTAGTTTGAGAGTCGGGTCATCTGGCTTCGTCGCTATTTGGTCATAAGTACCAACCGTTATTTTCTGTGTTAAGAATGTCGGCTTGTCGAGAAGATTGATGGCGTCGGTTATTGCGGGTTTCTTAATAAGAGGCAGCACATACAAATAAGCGAGTATGACCAAAATCTCCAACACGAAGAGTGCGACAATCATCTTCGGCGTACTCTTGAGTTCCACGAACAGAGATTCCAGCAAATCCATGAGAAGACAAGGTAACAAGAACAGGATTCTCAGAACAAATCCGCCGATTCCTCTCATGTTAATGATGGTACGAACGAAAATGCGGTAAACGATGGCGAGCCCGACAATGATGGCTAAACCGAACAAAAAGATGAGCAAATTTGTTGCGAGACTGACCGATTGGGGGTTGATGACACGGTAGAACATGTAAATCGCAAAAAGAACGGTGAAAATGACACCGGCTGCGTAATAAAGCGTTTTCAGCGTCATTGGCGTTTTGAACAGCGGAGTCAGAATGAATATACCGATGACTATCGGCAAAATGACGACAATGCTGTACATGTAGAATTGGGTCGTCAGACCCGTCGGCGAATGGGTTGCAGTGTAAATCGCATATCCCGATATGAACACGCAAATCAGAGCGGCGAAAAACTTTTTAAAGTCGCTCTGCAAATTCGGGTCCTTTAAATCGGGAAATAATTTGCCAATATCCGAAAGTATCGAGTTCATATCAGTTTATATTATTCGCATTTCTTTTATCGGGTTCCGAATGAGATTCTGCGAGAAGAATCGACATAAACATTACAAAGCAATGGCTCACTATAGCTATAGAATGTTGATTGTCGACGCATTCGGTATTTACAATGAATTGGATATGTTGAATTACCGCCTCAATGTATTAGGAAAACACGTCGATTATTTTATTGTGGTGGAATCGACACACACATTCAATGGTGTACCTAAACCCCTGTTTTTCCAGGAAAATCGGCCTAGATTCGCGCCATTTTTAGACCGGATTATACACGTGGTCATTGGCGACGTTCCTTGTAGGAGTAAAGTGTCGGATGAACGGGCATGGGAAAATGAACGTTATCAACGCGAAGTCGGCCTTGCCCGAGGGTTGGCGCGTGTCCCCGGGCTAACCGATGATGATTATGTGATATCTTCCGACTTGGATGAAATCGTGAACCCGAATCTGTTGAAAGCCATCCGGAATGGCAGCATCACTCATGACCATATTACACTTGAAATGGACATGTACTATTACAACATGACGAATCTGTTACCCACTTGGTATGCCCCCAGTTTGATAAAAGCTCGGATTGCTAAACACGATTCCTGTCGACACAAAATGGGTCACGTTATTCCGAATGCGGGCTGGCACTTGAGCTATTTCGGCGATTCCGAATTTATTCAGAATAAAATCGTGCATTTTGCTCATCAAGAGTTCAACAGTGATGAATACACCGATTTAGATAGGATTCGGTACGCAATGGAGAATGGTGTGGATTTGTTTGGGAGACCGGAGGTTCCAATACAGAGAATTCAGGTTCGCGATAATGAGAGGTTGCCCCCTAGACTCGATTTACTTGCCCGATTTTGTGTAGAGTATGGAACCTACGGTACTGCTTGCGCCAATGCGACCCCTCCCTTTGCGCCGCACCAATCAGCCAATAAATAATAATACACAGACTACATTTTGAATTGAAGACCCCCTGAAATGATGCATGCGACCATAACTAACATAAATACATTTAACCGCAACCCAATATAACGCAAAAAATGATTGTCGACGCATTCATTTTTTACAATGAATTGGAGATGTTGAATTACAGATTGAATGTCATGTCTGAACACGTTGATTATTTCGTGTTGGTGGAATCCACACATACATTCAACGGACTGCCAAAACCCCTGTTTTTCCAGGAGAATCGGTCCAGATTCGAGGCATTTTTGGACCGAATCGTGCATGTGGTGGTCGACGATTTCCCTTATACGACGCCCGTATCCGATGGTCGGCAATGGGAAAACGAACAATTTCAGCGCAATGTGGGTGTTGCGCGCGGACTCTCGAATGTTCCCGGTCTAAGTGACGAGGATTTTGTTATTCATTCCGACTTGGATGAAATTGTAAGCCCCGAAGTGCTGAAATCCGTCAGAAACGGCTCCATAACGCATGAGCATAATACGTTGGACATGGATATTTATTATTATAATCTGACAACCCGACTGTTGATTCCTTGGGCGGCCCCTTGTTTGTTAAAAGCGCGGGTTGCGAAACGCGAATCGCTGCGAAACCAGACCGGGAATGTTATTCCGAATGCGGGCTGGCACTTGAGCTATTTCGGCGACTCCGAATTCATCCGGAATAAAATTGCACATTTTAGTCATCAGGAATACAACCTACCCGAATACACCGATTTACAACGGATTCAGCACGCGATAGAGAATGGCGTGGATTTGTTTGGTAGGACGAGCGTCCCAATACAAAGAATACCGGTTTGCGAAAATGAGAGGTTGCCGCCTCGATTGGATTTGCTGGCCGGGTTTGCGTAGGGAGAATGGACATTGGAATCTACCATATTTATAAATGACCACTACTACAGGAAATAATGGCCGTCTTGGAAACCAAATTATACGGAATTTGGCGGTGAGTTTAATAGCAGAAAAATCCGGGTTGAAAGTCGATTATTCGAGCGAAAGCGTCATCAAACAGCTGGGCATTTATTTGTTTAGCGGCGAAAAAGTGTACAATACCACGAAGACACTAAACGACGACAATTATTTTGAGGTCTATAATGCGGCGACCATTCATTATAATTTGAATCCGAACCAAGCTTATTTTCAGACGAAGGAAATAACGAATATGCTGTATCGGTATTTGCGAAAACCGGAAATTCAAGATGAGATTGTAATGGCGAATCCGTTTCGACCGCGATACAAAGCGAATCGGGATGTGTTTGTGCATGTTCGGCTTACGGATGCGGCTCGGTTTAACCCGGGGGCGGATTATTATTTGCGTGCTATAGGGGCGATTTCCGCGTTAGAGAATTTGTATATATCGACGGATGATGCGAATCATCGGATTATTCAGACCATTGTGTCGAAATATCCCAACGCCAAAATCGTGAAATTGGATGAAATCAAGACGTTTAAATTCGCGAGTACTTGTGCGCATATTGTGCTGTCGCATGGGTCGTTTTCGGCGGTCATTGGGTATTTGGCATATTATTCCGATGTGTATTATCCGGAATACGAATCGGACAAGATGTGGTACGGGGACATGTTTTCTATCGACGGGTGGAGGAAAATAAAGTCCACATGATGATTAGAGGTTTTCAATCGCGGTTTTCTCGCCATGACAATCGCGACAGAGTGCCACTAAATTGTCGATGTGATTGCTACCCCCGTGTTCCAACCGGATTTTGTGGTCAACTTCGAACCACGCTGGCAATTGTTTGTTACAATGACCACATTTCCATCCTTGTTGTGCGGCCACGTATTTTTTCTTGGTTTCACTGACGGAGCGCTTGGTCGCTTTTACTGTGGGGGTCGTTCCGGCGTCTAAAGAACCGGATTTTGTTATCCGAGCCTCTGCATAAGCCTGTCTTGTACCCTGTCTTCCTCCTCCATTGGACCCAAGATTCAACACTGGATTCGAGGTGGTTCCCGCTCCTCCGTATTTAGAAGTGAAATCCAGTATCGGATTCAACATACTGGTTGCATTATTATCCACCGGCAAATATTTCAAATATTCGTGTGTGGTCATGACCATGTCTCTGGCTCTATCGGGACTCTTCTTGAACATGAGATACACCGCTAGCGAAACGGCGGCAACACCGGCCATTTGATAATATTTTTTGTAGCGCGTCAATGACCGGAGAAGCCGGCCATCTGTGTAAATATTGGCCATGATTGCGGCGGCGGCTAAAAACAATACGATTCCGATGCGCATTTTTGAGCGCTTCTATACTATAATACTCGACGTTCCTTTTTGGGTGTTCATTTCAAAATCCGTTTCCAATGATACATGCGCCGAATCGCCTTTTCCGACAAATCTAGATGTTGACTTCTCGCATATCGCGTCAATAACAATCCATCTTTATCGTGTCTTAGAACGCGATTATCAAATAGTTCGCACGCATCTTTGTAAGCTTCTTCCAATCTCTTCTCATTCTTGTGCATGTGATAAAGCATGGAACGGTCGAAATCATACGCGTCGAGAAGGTCCGCCTCTCGAACGACATTAAACGCAAACTGATATTCCTGTAAATCCGGCATTCCGTTTTTCTTTACAGTAGAATATGACATCTTGCCGATTATCTCCATCGTCGCGTTAATCTCAACCGGACTCATGTAAGACGTCAATAATTCCGCCACCTCGTTTAAAGCCGGTTTCTCTTCTCGATATTTTTTGTCGCAAGTATCGTGTAGAATGGCGGCGGCTTGGATAATCGGACGTTGGTCCATGTATACATTTGGCTTCTGAATCCACTTTGATTCCTCTCTCGCAATTAAATCCGCATTGTGCAAAACACGCATACTATGTCCCAATGAATGCGATTCATCGATATTGTAGCGTTTTGAAATCGCAATAACAAACTGGAATAATTCGGCTAAGGGTAGACGCATCTTGAGTGTAGTTATGTCTAACATAACGACATCTCTATGTTTTTGCGAAAATATGTATTTTCACATGACTGATATATGGAAAAAGTTCCTCTCCGATATTTACCGAAAAGGCTCACGAAAAAGGACACTCGTCGGCAAATCCAGAATCTAAGAAAGTCAAGACGGCTTTATAAACGCGGGGTCTTTTTCGAGAGGCCGAAAGTCCGTTCGTTCAAAAGCAAACCGTCGAAACATATTCGCGTCGCTGAAAAGATGTATGGTGTCGATTCCGTTCTTCCAAACAAGGAACTATCGGAAGCCACAAAATGTTCTGTGGAGTCGCTACAGAAAATTGTGCAAAAGGGGGAAGGCGCGTATTATTCTTCGGGGTCCAGGCCGAATCAGACAGGTAGGTCATGGGGAATCGCGCGTTTAGCTAGCTCGATAACTGGGGGCAAAGCGTCGGCAGTGGATTTCTCGATTCTGGAAGAGGGATGCGACCATCGGACGTCTAAGGCTTATCGCCTGGCCAAACGGTCGCTCAAAAAACACGGATACGGCAGGTCTTCCACTAAACATGTGCGGGTTTGAAATATAAAAAAATGGCGCTTAATAATAAATCCAAAATGAGAAGTGGGTTCTCGAAACTACTGTTCCTAATTGTATTTGTGTTGGAAACGTGCACCGGGTTCCGACAATTGGCAT
>Ga0078894_10000544_pt1 | contig 26335 bp, 30 predicted proteins | sample LauGreSu1BDMLBSD_2_FD_67506 | JGI IMG/M metagenome (GOLD analysis project Ga0078894, IMG submission 67506) | Freshwater lake microbial communities from Lake Michigan, USA - Su13.BD.MLB.SD (version 4) (version 4) | ecosystem: Environmental > Aquatic > Freshwater > Lake | place: Lake Michigan... | reverse complement strand
AAAAAATTTCATAATAAAAATTACATTGAAAAAAAAAATAATTTAGAAGAAATAATGTTAGAAATTGGTTTAGAAAAAGAAGTTGATGAAACAGAAATACTTATTAGTAAAATAAAAGAGGAAATATGTAGAAATAAAATTAGTATTAAAGAAGTTTTTAAAGATTTTTTAAAATTTAATACGATTTTTTTGGAAGATGAAAGTCAAAATATTATTGGATTTGTAATATTTGATATAAATTATAAAGAATCTTATATTAAAATTTATTATTTATGTTCTATGGAAACATATAAAGGTAATGGAAAAATATTATTAGATAAAATAAAAGAATATTCAAAGAAAGCAGATATTTCTAAAATAATTTTGACACCTGGACTTGATAGAAATATTATAAAATACTATATAGCAAATGGTTTTGAAATAGAAGGTTGGGAAATGATTTATAATGTTAAAGGTGGAAGAACTATAAGAAAACGTAAAATTAAGAAAAAAAATAAGACACGAAAAATCAAAAATAATTATTTATAAAATCTCATGTAAAATGCCCACTAATGATTATTATTAATCCAATCAGAAACTATTTTGTAATCACTTGAATGTTTAGTTTCACATATTTCAATTTCAGAATTATATGAAGAAATAGTACCAATACCAAATCCAGGAAGACTCCATCCCGATCCATCAAATTTGTTACTAACAATATTAATATAATATTTATTTGGCTTTATAACTATTACCTGTATATAATTTATATTTATTATTAAATTGGTTAATTTTATAAATTTAGACATTATAATATAGTATAATTATCCAAGCAAATTTTAAGTTATTTTTTAAACTGTATTGGGCGTTTTAACTGAGAAAAGGTGTAAATAAGAAAATATGTATATGGTTTATATTTTTTGAGTAAAAAATATAAAGATTTTTTGAAGATACTAATAATATAATGTGGCGTTTCTATTATATATTTTTGTATTTATTTACATATTCATTAGATAGAACTGTTTCTATTCAAAAAATGCCGAATAAATTATGCAATAATTGCAAGCACTATGTTGAAATATTATACAAAGACAGCATAATGATTGGAAATTATTATGGTAAATGTTCTAAATTTATGGATATAAATCATCGAACAGGTGAAATTGATTATTCAAGTGCATTAATGATACGCAATGACGAAACAAAATGTGGAAAGAATGGTACACATTTTGAACAAAAATAATTTTATAAGCTAATCTTTTACAGTCGCGACGCTTTTACAGTCGTTTCACTTTTACAGTCGTTTCACTTTTACAGTCGTTTCACTTTTACAGTCGCGACGCTTTTACAGTCGTTTCACTTTAACAACTATTATAATTTGTAATACCATCCCAACTAATACCCCAATTATTTGCCCATTTTTTTTTGGCACAAACTGTTGTTAATCCCTGTGCACTCCATGCATCATCTTTAAAATTTATAGTACTTGGTGTACCGGTTGTTCCGGGAGTATATATTGGAAACGCAGTATTCGTAGGTGATGATTTTAATTGAATATCATTATCTGAATATATTGAACCTACGTTTTTTTTATCTTTTGCAGGTATGGAGCAACTATTATTATCCGACGCAACTGTCCAAAAATCAGGGCAATCATTTGCCACTGGTGGAAATATAGTAGCTTTATCTTGATATCTCATTGCTATTCCAACAATTGTTAATAATATAATTATAAAGATAATAGCAATAACTGGTATTATTATATAAAATAGTTCCATTATAGTATAATAATATATTATAATTTTATTTTGAATTACTCTAAATAAAATATTTAGGTAATACTATCTAAATTATTTCTACATCAACATTATACAAAGAAGATGTCATTATTAAATCCAGATAATATTGATAATATAGGAACTATAATCAATTTAGATAAATACAATGGTCGCGTAGATATTATCCAAGAACCATCCATTGATGAAAAGTTCAAAATGCAAGAACGTATTGCCGGAAGAAATAAATCGACTACATATCACGAAGCTTTATCCGGAACATGGGAGGATAATATTTTGTCTAAATTATTTTTTTCAGCGGAAAATATCCAAATTATTCAAAATGGATTACGTGCAGGTGTTTATAATATGTCGAAGAATCAATTTGTTATACCACCACAAAATATGGATAATTTGAAAATTATTATGCGAAGTACATATTTACAATACGCGGAACATTATCCAGACCGTATTACAGAACAAATTGAACGACTCAATAAAATCGTATTGGATTATTGTGTTCCATCCGTATATAATGAGTGTATTGCATATTTGAAATATTCACAAGACCAAAGTAGTTTAGTCATGCCATTTGAACGCCCAATGAATCATGACAGACAATACAAACAATTAGAATTGAAACCTTTCATGTAAAAAAAAATTACAATTATACAAAATTACATAATACAAAGGTTACTATTTATTTTTTACCACCACTTACTTTGAGTATTTTCTTGGTTTTAGCACCACCGGCTGTGGCAGAATTTCCACTTTGAATTTGTTCCCGGCGTTTTTTGTATACACCATATTCGCGTTCAAATTCATCCAACTCACTCAACCACATTTTTTCCAATGTAGTTGCAGTTAATATATTCAATTCTTTTTCAGTTTCTTCCTTTTCTTTCAATATATTTTGAACGTTTTCTTGTGTTACTGAATCCATTGGCATTTTGATTAAATATTTATAGTCGCCTTCCAATTTATCAAACTTGCGTGATTCCATTAATTCACTTACCTGTTGCGCATTTTTACGACGTAAATCTACGACACCTTCTAATGTTTCTAAAATGTAACGAGCACGATTTGATAATTTCATCAATTTCTTTTGCATATCTTTAATGAGTGCTGCCTTGCGTTTTCCATATATATCCAATCTTACTCCGTAGAAGTCATCCATGATTTCTTCCACTGTTGCATATTTATGTAACTTGAATTCATGATTGAACATATGCATATTTGTGGTACTCAATGACGTTGTCAGTTTCATCATTTTTTCCAAATCATTGACCCCCGTTGTAGCATCCACGGATTGTTCCAATTCAGCCAATCTGCCTTTTGGAAATACAACGGTTATATCAATAGACACTTCTGTACATAAGGATGTAAAATCTTTAATACTTGGAGGAATCTTTTTACCAGCTTTATCTACTCCACCATCCAATAATCCTTCTAAAAATGTTATGTATGGCATGGTCCATGTTCCTACTGGTAATTCTGTAATACGAATCTTATCTTCGCCAATTTTCTCATACAATCCTTTTACTAAATATTTATTATCAGCGATTTTTCGTATTGTTCCACGGAATCCTTCATAATAAGGAATAAACTCGCCGCCACTATATTCTGACTTTGTCAATTTAGATTTTAAATACTGAACTACATCTTTTGGATTATATGCAGGAATACTCGATGAGAATCCTGTACCAATACCTGAAATACCATTTATTAATGCAAATGGTATAATTGGCGCATAAAACTCTGGTTCAACTATTAAACCATCATCATTTATATAGTTCAATACTGCGTCATCTAATTCTGGGAATATTTTTCTGGTAAGTGAATTCAATTGTGTAAATATATATCTTTCACTCGCACTGTCATCACCACCTTGTAATCTCGTACCAAATTGTCCATTGGGTTCCAACAAGTTGATATTGTTGGACCCAACAAATGTTTGTGCCATATTTACAATGGCTCCATTCAAACTGGCTTCACCGTGGTGATATGCACTATGCTCTGATACATATCCTGAAAATTGAGCGACTTTAATTTCTGATGTCAATTTGCGTTTGAATGCGGAAAACAGAATTTTACGAAGTGATATTTTCAAACCATCCATCATGTTTGGAATGGAACGTGCACAATCATATGTACTAAAATGTATAAGCTCTTTGTTCATGAAATCTTCATATTTTACTTGTGGATTCGATGTATCTAAATAAGCAGTTTTTTCATAATTTTCTAACCAAGTTTTACGGTCATCTGCTCGTTTTTTATTGAAAATTTTGTCAATATTATCATCACTTGTTTGACCATTATAAACGAAATCTACTATCTTTTTATTTGCAAAATATTCTTTGAATTCTGATGACGTGGATGTTCCTAAACCTTTAAAATATTTGATATTCCAACTATCAGTATTTCCACCCAATGATTGTTTCCATTTATCATATTCACCCTCGTTGTAAAATACTAGTGTTTGTTGTCCTTTCTTCGCCCGTAAGATGGGTGTGTTCATGAATGATATGAATCCGGGAATATGAACAAGAGATGCCCATTCACTATGGAATAAGTTAATACACAAACCTTTTATATGAGACCCATCTAAATCTTGGTCAGTCATAATCATAATTTTACCATAACGCAAATATTGTTGGACATCTGCGATTGTTTTATATTGACGACCGGTTTCTAAACCTAATATTTTTTTGATATCTGATATTTCTTTATTTTCACTAATTTTTTTGATTTGCTCTCCACGAACATTTAGGAGTTTTCCTTTCAATGGATAAATACCAATTGTATTTCTGTCATCTGACGATAAACCAGATACAATACCTGACATAGCACTTAATCCCTCACATAAAATGAGAATGCAATCTTTGGATTGTGCTGTTCCACTATAATTTGCATCAATGAAATTATTGATACCGCGAACAGTTTTGGTTTTTGAACCATCTGTTTTCTTTGCAAGCTTGTTTTCTTTGGCTTCTGTCAAAGAGCACGCAGTATCCATAACTCCCATTTTAGCAACCTTTTCGATAAATGAATCGGACACAGAACAAGTCGACCCGAATTTAGCAGAAGGTGTATTCATGAAATCTTTGGTTTGACTATCAAATGCTGGATTTTCAATATCGCAACGTAGGAATATTATGAGCTGTTCTTTGATGGAATTGGAATTTACTTTTACTTTTTTCTTTTTCTCAATATAATCGCATAGTTTGCGAATAATTTGCCCGCAAATATAATCCACATGCTTTCCGCCTTTGAATGTGCAAATACCATTGACAAACGAGATTTGTACAAATTCTTGTGTAGGAGAAATTGCAACGGCGTATTCCCAACGCTCATCTGGCATTTCATAGACACGTTTCGATTCGTCTTTTGTACCAATATACATATCAATATATTGTTGAAAATTCTTCACAGGAATGGTAGAGCCATTGTATTGTATTTTTACTTTTTTTACGGAATGGTCAGTGACTGCGCCAATATCATATACACGCTTTTTCAAAAGAGCCATCATATCGGGTGTTAGACCATGGATACCTAAACGACGATAATCCGGTTTAAACGAAACTTTTGTATATGGTTTAGACGAAGATGTTTTAGTAATAACTGGCGGAGAAATTGTGTCCAAATTATTGTGAAATTCTTGGACATATTTCAGACCACGTGTATGGTCAACTGTTTCAATTCGACCATATGTAGACCAGATTAATACTAATTTAAATCCAAAACCATTTTTACCACCAACAATTCTTTTTTCATCTTTGTCATAATTTGTAGATGTGCGTAAATGACCGAAAATCATTTCCGGAATCCACATATTATTTTCTGGATGTTTAGCTATATCAATACCATTTCCATCATTTGTCATAGTAATAGTTCCATCTTCTGAAATATCTGTTTCAATGTAGGTAACATATTTTTTATCTAATAAGTTGGAGTTAATAATACGAACAACGTGGTCACGACAGTTAACAATACCTTCATCAAACAATTTATACAATCCAGGAATATATTCAATATGTTTTAGAGCAATTTTATTGGTAGCATCATCATACACCCACATTTCAGCGTCGACATTTTCAACAGAGCCAATATATGTATCTGGATTATCTAGAATATGTTGTTTATCAGTTTTTTGCTGATATTGTTTAGCAAGATTGGTAGTAGCGGTTTTAGATGACATGATATTACAATTTGTTGAATAAATCTTTTTGTATAAGTTCAATCAATTTTCTACAAATATACCTATATTTTATTATGAAATTCATATTTTCAAAATTACCAAATGATATTATACAGAATATAATAACATTTGATAAACATTTTATTTTGAGAAATGGTAAAGTAGTATCAATAATACCGAAAGATGATTATAGATACAATGTATTGTCTTTTATTATTCCAGAACTTAATAATATACGATATATGAGTGAAAACAGAATATCTTATACATATTATTTACCAAATTGTTATGATATACCGTTCAGAAAATATCAATATATCGAGAATGATATGCTGCAAGTAAGAATACAAAATAAAAAGGATTATATATTGTATGAAATGTTTATTTGCAGATTAAAACCAAAATTAAATATTACAACGAAACCACAATTATATTATAAAGGAAATTTAACAGATTACGAATGGTATAATATGTTGTTTAAGCACATGCGGATTTGAATAATAGAACAAATATATAATGATACTATATAAAAATGAAAATGAGAATGACAATGCCAAATGACATTGATAAATATTGTGCTTGTAAAAATGCGGAAAAAGTTGCATATAACAAACTAGTAACGGGTGGAAATGACCCAACTATTAGTAAAAAAATGAAATATGCTTCGTATGTAAATACCAGTCGAACAAATTATGTTCCATATAATTCATTAGGTGAATGGTTCAAATAATTTATAAATTTCATATAATATTTAGCAATTTTTTATATAAACATTATATATAATGAAACGCCCAGTTCGTCAAGAAGATGGTATGTACCATATGAATGGTAAAAAATTTCCAGAATTATTCGGTTCTCGTGCCCAAGTATGGAACGGAACTGCTTACAAGACCAGTGGTGGTCTTACAAAATCAGACTTAATCATGAATAAATGGGGTAGAATTGTTTCTGAAAAGAAATACAAGACTGCCAAAAAAGAAAAACGTCTACAACAATATGGATATTTCGCCAAAAAAGGAAAATTCGGCTATGTCAAGAGAAGTACCCGAAAAATGCGCAAGACTATGAAGAAGGGTGGAAACCAAGACCAACATGAACAAAACCAAAATCAACAACAAAACGAACAAAACCAACAACAAAATTAATAAACAATATTAGCAACAAATAATATACGATGTGTATATTATTTATTATCATAGATACCTAGTTCTCTGGCAATTTTTATATCATATGTAGATAATTGTAGTTTTGCCAATGTATATAATGATTGTATTTTTATTTTTGGTTTCAAATATTGTTTATATATACTTGGTGAAATATGCATTTCTGCAATTCTCCAACCCGCAATCATAGTTCGCGTATCTTTGTCTACATAATTTGGAAACGCATCCCGTACATCTTGTTTATCCACGAGTTTTGTTCCATTTTCATACCAAAATTCTACACGATTTTTACAATATTCTACATCTGGATATTTTATTTTCAACGTAGTCAACATATCATGTAATATAGGATTATAACTGCAATTCCACCAAGTCATTTTATTGTATTTTATATATTTTTTTATATTTTTCTAAATAAATCAATTTTTTATACGATGAACCATTCCATCGAAATAAATTTATTATCAATGATATATTCTCCCATGTTTTCATATACATATTTTTCAAAATACGATTTACTTACTATATTATGTTTATTCTGCATTTCATCATGTGCATAATATTTACAGTATAAAACATACGCGTCATAAATTGATATATTTAATATAGGTGAACATGGACGTTCTCCATTCATATTATTATAACGTTCTTTGATGTTATCCAACGCAATTTGTATATCCATTTGTTTATCCCACATACTAGAACGTATCTTGTATATGTATTTGTCGCGTTCGATTTCAGCATATGGAAAATAATACGCAATAAGGTCAAGTATCTGTTTGCTATTCATATTGTATGATTCATTTTTATTAACGCACCATTTTTTGAATAATACGCAAATCTCATCTATTTCAAACTCCATATCACCTTCTAATTCATCATAACAAATGGTTTCTTCCCAGAAAACTATAAATTTTTGTATTTCAGGTAAGTATTTACTACAAATACCAATAAAACTGTCGGCTTCTTCATTGTAATAATCTCCCATTTTTTGTATAAGAAATTGTTTTAGCGTATTTTGAAACATTATCATTGGTAGATTTTTACTATCCAAGTAATTTTTCCATAAATATTGCATACTTTTCCAAGTAATTTGTGTGGTAGTTGATGCGTCGGATAAACGGGTTACGACTGAATCATTTTTTTGCAAAAATTCTTCTATAAAACTATTGACTAAATCTTCTGGTTGAATATTTTTCAAATAAAACACCTTCTCTATCAATGACGTTTCATTGCTTGAATTGAGAACATAATCATCCGAGTTTCCATATCGTATAGAATAATGGCATGCAACACAAATTAAATCAATAATGGAGTTTTGTAATATCATATCCCATACATTTTCATTTTTAACGCATTCATTTATCTTTACTAGACGACAGTTATTATATTCATGTTCGTGATATTTATGCCGGAATGATTGCCCTAAATTTACACCAACAACTAATTGACATAGATTATTAATTTCACGTATAAAATGTTTTGCATTCACAGTAATAAAATGAATAACATCGCCATTTTTTTTGAAAATATTATCTCCTAATATGGTTAAAAAATATTTAGCTTCGGCGCGGGTAGAGAACAATGTTGGATGTAGTAAATCTAATATATGTTGTATTGTATTTGATTCAGGTACCGATTTCAATAAATTATTTTCTTTTATACGTTTCATAATATATACTTTTGTGCGTTGTTTCCATGCTAATAGGCTTCGGTCTTTGCTAATTGCAGATAATATATTATACATGACGTCTTCTTCTTTACACAATTGGTAATGTTCTCCATCGTAAAAGAAATATTTTTCCGTGGATGGTATATAAAAATATGGGTTGTTGGTTAAAAAAGATTGAATGAAAAAATCTTGTTCATGAGTTAGTTCTTCTATTCTTAATTGACGTTGTTCATAATTTTTTTGTATATTTTCTAATGTAATAGGTAATTGTTCGCATATATAGGTATGTGCCCGATTCAACATATATTTGTTATCAGCATATTTAACATATAGTTGTTGAATAATGTTTGTTGCAGTTTGAATATATTCTTCAACTGGTATTTCAGTTGAAACGTTCATTATATTATTTAAAAAATATTTATTTATATTGTTTCTATAAATAAATACTGTGTATTATACTTTGGTGCGATTCCTCAACATGTCATTTACAAATCCTCCAATACAAAATGCAGGGATTACTCTTATTATTCTACCTAAACATATAGATTTGTATTGATACCATATATTATTACATCTTTCGGCAATAGAAGAAGATGGTTTATTGTAAATATCAATGGATAATATGTGTATAGGAGTGGATATAAATTGACAAACAACTGGTAAAGAAAACGATGCAATGAAATCCGCGGTATTGTGCGGCATATATTTATCTAAAATATGAATGAAATCTTTTTTTATAGTAAAAGTAGAGAAAATAGTCAATGTATCTCTGAATGCAAATAATGCATAGGATATTTTCGGAAATACTTTATGTTCTGTATTGAATATTTTGGTGTATTCTTTATCTTTATATATAATGGATGAAATATTCACTATACTAGTAGCAAGGAGAGAAATATTTTTATTCAATTCATGTTTTTCACAATAATAATCAGTAATGTTTGCCGTGGAATACGTCGCACCATATACAAAATACATTGTTAAAAATGGTTTTTGTAAATTTAATTTTTTATTTGCATAATCTCTGATAATTTCATTGAAAGTTGTTGAAAATTGTTGATTTTTCAATTGAGATTTTATTATGGATGTATCAATAAATGTCATGATTGGAGATACTACTAATGATGTAGTCAACCCACAAAACAATTCATAAAATGGCATATTACAATTGTTATGAGATTGAGTTTATATTATTTTATAAAAAATTATATTTTTATAAAATAAAAATTCCACACAATGGGAATTTTCAATTCCACTCATCGGGTCGTTCTTTTGTTCCACCGTCATATTTTACAGCATAATTATTAGAAATCATCCATTCATTAACACATAATTCTCCTAAATAAACATCTGCTAAAATGCGGCCATATTTTTCAGTAGATACATTTTTTAATACTACTATTTTTCCCAAAATGAGATTGGAAAGGGCATCTCGTGATTTTTTTGCCAATTCTTTTTCATTGGCTGTTTTTCCTTTTATTTCAGGAGAATCAATGCCGGTCATACGAACTGAAAAACGATATACAGGACCTTCGGTCTGAGGTAATTTAGATATCATAGTAAATGTATCACCGTCATATACCTTTATTACTTTTCCAACTGTAATAGGAGGAACAAATGGAATCGTATTTTCATATACAACATTAACTAAATATTCTATGTCGTCATGTTTAGGAACACAAAAAAAGGAACATAAACAACTATACCATTTTTTAGATGGCGACGACACTTCGAATTTCGCTGTTCTTATAGTATTCATCTGTACTATCTACGATAGAAGCTTTTAAATGCTTTACTATAATTGCATTTGACTTCAAAACTTCTTCTGATGGTAATACTGCAAACCATTGATACTTTGTACGTTTTAATAATTGTTCACGTGGTATGTATATACCAAAAGCATTAGGAATTATGTCTAAAAATTCTTCTTCCATTAAATTTTCTAATAAAATTGGTCGTCGTTTTTGGGTTTTAACGCCAATATATTCGCCACCAATCAATATCATAGAACCTATATTAACTTTATGTTTGCACCAATGCGACATTTTTCCTAAAAAGTCGTTTTCATTCGTGAAATGCCCACTTACATACATACGTTTCATATCTTCAATCATTTCAAGAATAATATCATTATTTTTAGGTGCACCCATCATTGAAACATCTGGACTAAATAATAATTTTTGCTTTTCTTCTACTATATTTGTAGTGTGATTTACGTTCTCACATACAAATGGTTTTCCTTCTGCAATGGCTATATTATATAATTCTTTCAAATTCTTCATACAAAGGAATGAATTTGGTAAAGTCATACCGCCATAATAGTACAACAATTGCATCATACCAAGATGTCTATATTGCGATTTATGTGGCTCTGCAATAGTTTCTAAATTAATATCCCAATCTGGAATTAATTTGCTAAATGTATCATCGTCAATTAAACATATATTGAAATCATTACCACAATGATTGATGATTGTTTTAATAGTTAAATGTATATATGGTTGATTTAGGTCGGTACTGTTACGTGAATGGAAACTCTTCCATCTTCTTGCATTAATTTCATATTTACTATGTATCCATAATTTAGGTTTATTGAAGCCATATAATGGCGAATCATTCAATAAATATTTTTTTATTAATTCATATTCATTATTGGTTTCAAATGATTGTTTTAGTTTAGGTACAATATAGCTAACTGCTATAACAATACTAAAAATAGCTAAATAATGATATGGGTTTTTACTGCTAAACATTTATATATAGTAAGATTGTATTTTTTTACTTATACTCAAAAACAAATCAATAATAAATAAAATAATCAATATTGTATTCGGAATCATTATATTTTATTTGAGATGAGAACATAGCATTGTTACTTTTGCATATTTGACGAACTATATTAATAAAAGAGTTGTATGTGAATTTGCGTTCAATATAAAATTGTTTAGATATGTGATAATATTCACTTAAAGATTCACAAAATTCGACATGATGATTATAAAATATTATTTTACGATATGCATTAACATCGATTAAGTAATATTTATCGGTTTTTAAACACACTGTTTCTAAAAGTTTATACAATAATTCCAATGGTACTTGTTTTTTAAAAATTTGTTTCAACATCCTTGATATATATGTAATTATAATTAAAAAATATTTCTAAATCCTATTTTCATTTTTAATAAAATACAAAAATAAAATACAATTTACAAAATTATTTTTACAATACATTATTTATGCTGTTTGTAAATAATGCCAATTCAATTACATCTTCATGTACATTATGAAAAATAGTAATATATTTACATAATAATGGTATCATATTATATTTTTCGTCTTCATTTAATGAGGTTGTTGTTTTTACAAAAATGAAAAAATAATCCAAGATATCAATTACAGAATATCCATAATCGTATATTCCATATAAAATTTGAATAGCATTATTTAAATTTTTATTACGAATTTCATTTATATATTTTTCAAATTGTTCAAAACTAATGGTTGAACACAACTTTTTACATAACGCTAAATCAACATTTTCTCCTATTATGTATATTTTTTCTAAATTATTTATAAATCGTCTAATTGAATTGTTGGATACATGTATTAAATATTCCTGTGCATCTTGGGTTATTTCTAATTTTTCTTGTTCGATTATTTTATACATGAGTGTTTTAAACTGATTTAAACTAGGATGTGGTATTTTTATAATATGAATACGGGATTGAATGCTTTCAATTACTTTTTGAATATTTGTACATGATGAAATAAAATTCACATTATTCTTGTATTTATCAATATAGTTGCGAAATACCTGCTGACTTTGTTCATTTATTGTATCAATATCGTCTATTATAATAAGTTTTTTCTTACCAAATATACTACTAGTTGATTTGCAAAATGTTTTCATTTCATTGCGAAAATAATTAATACCCTGTTCTTTTAAATTTGTAATATATAATATATTATTGTCAGGGAAAGAAGCGTCTTTGGATAATCCATAATATTCTCGTATAAGAGCATATAATAAGGTTGTTTTTCCAGAACTAGTGTTTCCAATAAATAACATATTGAAATCATCGATTTGTAATAATGTATTGATTACTGATTTGATTTTTGAATCTTCAAAAAATTCTTCTATATAATAGGGTTTATATTTTGCAATAAATGTGTTCATTATTTTTATTATAGTGAAAAACTATTTTTATATTTATGTAGAAACTATATATAAAAGTATAATAATATTTATTATATAAATGCCAAAAGAAACTTATTATGATATATTAGGTGTTTCCAAAGATGCAACCGAAAATGAAATTAAAAAAGCTTTTCGGACGTTATCATTGAAATATCATCCAGACCGTAATCAAAATGAAGATACAACTGAGAAATTTCAAAAAATAGGAGAGGCATATGAAGTATTAAGTGACCCTGAAAAACGAAGTCAGTACGAAAATGAATTAAATGGAATACCATTTGGAATGCCTTTCACCCATATGGATAGTATGAATGAGTTTCAAGATATGAATAATATATTTAACATGATGTTTGGTGGAATGCCAGGAATGGGTGGACCGGGAATGCCAGGAATGGGTGGTCCTGGAATACGTATATTTCATAGTGGAGGTCCAGGAATGCCGCAATTTTTTCAACAAATTCAAAAACCAGCAACCATTTCAAAAATAGTCAATGTACCCTTAGAAAAATGTTATACCGGCGGTGAAATTCAAGTTGATTTTGACCGATTTGTTGTAAATAATGGTATAAAATATACAGAAACTGCAAAAATAAATTTACCAATCCCAAAAGGTATTCATGAAAAAGACAGTTTATTAATTGAAGGGGAAGGTAATTGTATAAATGATGTAAAAGGTGACGTTAAATTATCGTTTAAAATAGAAGACCATCCTATTTTTAAAAGAAGAGAAGCCGACCTTATTTATAAAAAGAAGATTTCACTAAAAGAAGCATTATGTGGGTTTTCATTTGAATTACAACACTTGAATGGAAAAATGCTTTTTTTAAACAATAAATCGAATCGCACAATTATCACACCAGATACTAAAAAAACAATACCAAATTTAGGTATTGAATATGAAGGCAAAACCGGCAATTTAATTATTGAATTTATTATAGATTTTCCTATGAATCTTAGTGAAGAACAAATGAATGTAATTTCATCCGTTCTCTAAAACATGATTTCATTATATAGATTGTATATAATGAATTAATGAATATTTATGAAGAAATTCTCTTTGTTGGAATAGAAATATCTACTATGTAAATAGAGTTCTCTGTTACAATAATGTATTCAGTCCCTACTTTATATATTTTTGCAATTGGACTTGTATACTCTTCTTCACTTTTTACTAATAATTTCTCATTAGTGTCTTTTACACCTATTAATACTGTTTTATCTAATGAACTTGTCCAATAATCAAACATTATAGGTTTATCTTCTACTATTGATAATTTGGCTGCATGTTGCAATGTGTTGGTTTCAGGTAATCTATAACCATTTGGTGTAAGGTTTGATGGTTGTTGTGCGCCTCCTGTATTATTCATTTATATGAAATTATAAAATATAAAAATGAAAATACTTTAAATACTTATTTTATTAAATATTTTAATGTTTTTCCTAAATATTTCCTAAATATTTCCTAAATATATTAAAATGAATAATCTATTAATAGAACTTTATGTAAGACTGTTAAATGAATATTATTCAATAATGGACCAATCCGAAATATTAAAAAATATAGAAAATAAACGATATATTTTTTATATTGGTTTGAGTGCAATTAATAATATATTCAAAATTAATTTAATAAGTAGTAAAAATATTCAAACAACTTATTATTTATGTGAAAAAGCATGCTATTGTTATTTAGAGTATATTGAACAAATAAATAAAACGGAAATTCTTAATAATTTAAATATTAGTGATGTAGTTAAGTTTGTTTATAAAGAAACTATTTTATATAATGACGACAAACCTACAATTCCTATGGATAATACTCTTTATTCAAATATAAATACTGATAATTTGAAAGATTTATTTATACTATTAACACGTGTATCTAGTATATTATTTAATTGGAATAATGAAAATATAGACGAAAATATGCAAATTATTATTTGTCAAAAATATTTGCTAAAATATTTGTATTTTTTCAATGAAAATGATTTATTTGAGTATATTGATTATTTTGAAACTATAATAGAAAAAATGAAAATGAATAAGGATGTTTATATTGATTTTTTAGAACAATTTTATAAAAAAATGAAACATAATAAAAATAAAAATGACGTCAGAAACAAAATAATGATATTTATAAGCGATTTCAACAACAATAATATAATATTAAATGACATGAAACAATTCATAAAATTATATGCATAATACAATTGGTTTATTTTGACACTGAATTTTCATAATAATTTTGTGAAATGTTAATTTTCTTTTTTCTTAATTTTGTTTTTTTACTTTTAACAATGACTTCTTCATTTGCTGTATGAATATTATAATATTCATTTTGAAGAATTTTTTTAATAAATTCAAATATAAATAATAATATTTTTTCAGAGCAATTTCCAACAATCAAACAACTACCCGTGCGAAATATCATGAACGATACTTCCGTATATTTTTTGTTTTCATCTAATTCACTCATTTTCATTGAACGGTCATTCAATATTATTTTTCCATTTTGAAATTCTGAATCAAATCCTAATTCATGATTGAAATAAAATTTACACTTAACGCCGGGATAACTACATGGGTCGTATGCAGTTTCAATTCCATATTTTTCACTACGCAATATTGTATATAATTTTTCGCGATTTATGAAAAACCCACAATTAAAATTTGAATTGATTAATACGTTATCTTCTGATGAATTTTCCAAAAAATATAGTGATGTAGTAATGTGCGGTGTAAGAATATTTAGAATCATTTCTTTTACAATATCCAATAATGTTACATTTAATATACCAGGTATTTCTAATTTACCAGTATTGAATATTTTTACATGTATTTCACGAAAACTGTTTTCATATTTAAAACGTAATATCATTGCAAAACAATTGTAAAATGCATTTTTTATTTTTCCGCGACAATTCATAATATCTTTTTTAGATATACCAATTGTTATTTTACGCTCATCTTTGAATTTTATTCTACGTGCAGCAGGATTATTAATTTGTTTTATTATATTTTCATTGTAATAATATACATTTTCTAATTTTTTTCTATATTCATTAAAGTCTTCTTCTGTTTTTGAAACAATCTTCATTTGTTTTTTAATAACACCTTCAATCGGTTGCCAATATTCTACAATCGGTATTTTCCAAAATACATTATCAATATCGATTTCTTGATTCAAAAACAATACTTTCGTTTTTGTTGAAATATACAAATCATCACATTTTGGTATTGATTTAGCATTATTTTCTGATATATTATTGTCATCTACTAAATTCGATGTATACGATTTATCATTAGGTAATACTTGTTTCGTTAAATATTGATTCCATTCATCGTCTATATCTGCCATTTTATATTTATTTAAATAGATATAAAGTATTTATATTAGTTTCAATTTTATATTTACATATATTCATATTTATATAAATTATACTATAATGAAAATATTTGCATCCGGTTCGTGTCGGTTAGTTACAACAATAAGTAATGGTCATGATAAAGTTATTCCTATACATTCAATGTTTCATAATTTTGTAGGAATAAATTTTTTAGGCAAATTACATAATACTAAACAACATATTCAATTTATAAAATTTATAAAAGATGAAATTACATTACCTGATGATATATTATCAAAATTTTTAACATCTTATGGAGGTTATAGTGGTAATTTTGATGGATGTGAAGATGTTTCATTAGTTCCAATTAAAAAAGAAAATATAAAAAATCGGTTTGATGAATGCGAATGGTATTTATTTGAAATATGCTGATTAAAATTATATAAAAATAATGGATTTGAAGTTCAATTTGAAATTACAAATGACTATAATTGTACATTACAAACAGAAGAAGAATTATTAGAAGATTTACATACTATTAGACAATTAATACCTTTCCATAAAAAAATATTATTCCAAGTACATTTTAGACCAAATATAATATTTAATGATACTAATAAAACTATTGATAAAAGAGAACTTATATATAATGTAATAAATGAATTTTGCGAAAAAAATGAAAATACTTACATATATGACCCCAGTTTTTTATTAGAAACAAATACATCTTTATTTGACGGAGATACACATTTTACTGATATCGGACACTCAGAAAGTTTTAATTATATATACAATAATTACATTACAAAATTTTGAGTTTTACGTTTTTCTCATTTCCCAATGCAGTGTGTTTCACAAATGCCGAATTTTTCTAAAAATAGATTCAACGACATTGGATACCAATTAAAATAAGTTCTTTTACCATATGTGCTACTACATTCAGTATAATATTCAAAATGTATTTCATTTTTACTGTTTAATTCAGTATAAAATAAATATGCTTCTTTCTTTTCTTCAACATTCATTATTTCATTATATGTTTTTTCAAATAATATATTAGCAAAATCGTTATCATTAAAATTATATATTCTTATTCCGAAAATACTACCATTATCATAAATACCCATTGTATATATTATATATTTATGTATTTATTATTATAATATAACGCAATAATAGACGTTTTGCATTACACCTTTTAACATTTCAAATGCCGATTCTTTTCTAATATAAAATTACGAGTTTTTAACAAGCATTCCATTTTTATAATAATTATAAGTAGGAGTAAATCCAAATTTGTTATTTTTACTAAAAATTTCAACTCTGTTATTTGGGTAGTTTTTTGATTCATTTATAGCATCTTCCTCTGACAATAATATAGTTATATCTTCCCATTCATTTCCACAAACTAATACAAAAACAAAATCCATTTATTTATAATATATAAGTATTATCTTTATATAATATTAAAAGGTGTAAAAAATAGGTAGTAAATATGTAAAATCTAATTATTTGAATCATTATTATGCAAATGAATACTTATTTGAAAAATTTGAGTTTTATCTAATCGTGTAAAATTATAAATAAATATACAAATTACAAAATATGTAAATTTTTTTATACCAGTAATTATATAAATGCAATCTGTAAGTAGCGAAGTTGTAAATGTACGTCTCCCTAAAAAGAACACATGTGATATCAATATTCAGACAAAAACAAATAAATATTATAACTATGAATTACAACCTATTCGCGATTGCTTTGACCCAAATATATCAAGTTCTCCTCCAAATAATTTTATTGAATTATTAAAAAAGAGAATGGAACAATATTATACCGAAACTGTATAATAATTTTGTAAATTATTGCAAAAATAATTTAATATACTCTCTATATTAACATCAGTTGCATGTATTAATGATGTTATTATATCTAAATATTTAGGCGTTATTAGATATCCATGATTTCTAAGTATATAATTAAAATACGTTTGTATTATATTCTTTTTGTCCATATTGTACTGAATGCATATAGCGTGTATGTATTTTGATACATCTTTACAATTTTCGGTTTTAATCATATCATGTAATTTCTCCCAAACTGTGGATTTAATGATTGTATTTCCCCATTCATCCAAATTTTGATTTAGTTGAATAAAGTTTATCATACTTCGAATATCCGAATTATAAATAGTTTGAATTGCATCAATCGATGTTTCATCAATATCTAAGTTTTCTGCGTCAATTATTTTTTTTATAAACATGTAAATATCTTGTTTAGGCAATTGGTTAAATCGTATGCATATAAATTCATTTTGCAAAGATTCATCTATTTTGCTTATATAATTACATATTAAACAAAAACGTACATTGGATGTATATGTATTCAATAATGTTTTTAATGCTTGTTGTGCATTCTTCGTCATATAATCAACTTCGTCTAATATTACAAATTTAAATCCAACTTCAAACAGATTTTTTGATTTAACAAATTGATGTATTTGGTTCCGTATAATATCTATACCGCGTTCATCGGATGCATTTAAATGAATTACAGTTCCTTTACTTTTACCATAATATTTTAATTGAAATTCATTTATTAAATTTATAATAGTGGTAGTTTTTCCAGTACCCGGCGGACCATAAAATAAGAGATTTGGGAAATAATTTTTCTCTAATATATTTGTGAATATTTGACGATTTATGGGGTCTAATACAATATTTTCAAAATTCTTAGGCCTATATTTTTCAACCCATGGGGCATTCGTTATTGTTTTATTTTCTACTATTGCATTATTTTCGTTCATATATTTTATTATTCTATAACAAAATATAAAAATATCTATTTATATTTATTTTTTTCATATATGATGTAGGTAAAATAAAAATTATATATGTTCAATCTGTAAATATGATAATGTATATCCATATTTTTGGTTTATATATTTACAAAATTCGGCGTGTGATAATCCATAAAAATCAATTTCACAATTATCTTCTATTTCTTTGACAAATGGTTCAGAATCCCTTATTCTATAACCGAATCTACCATACTTCTTAAATTTATGATATTTCAACATTTCTGGAAAATATGTATTCATAAATGTTGCAACCATTTTGTATTCACTAAAACGGAAAAACAAATGACTGAGTTTCATTATATTATGTATCCAAGTCATTCCAATATTGTTATTATATGTATCCCCAAAGTGTTCAATATGATTATATAATGAATACATTACTACATGATGAAATACAAAATGATGTGGAATATATGTACCTTCTTCTGGTTCTATTGCAGTTAAACCAGTTAAATACATTAATGAGTCTTTGTATTGTTCTACATTCCATTGAGACTTTGCTTTTTCTTGTAAAATAGCAACTTTATATTGAGCCTCGCCAATATGTGGATATATGCTCCATTTTACAAGAGGTATTAAATCCGAATCCCATACAATATATGGGTCCGATAATCCGTTAATTTGCGCATATGCCCCCAATTTAATTAACTGTTGATACCACCATCCAAATTCACGCGAACGACTGTCTGGTTTTTTATTAAACAATTCTTCTATATCGGTTTTATGTAATCCATAATTATTAACGAAAAATGTTTCTTCTGGAAGTGCAATTACAATGCCTTGCCAATACATTGACATATTATTAATATTTTGTATGTATATTTCCGGGGTTATAATGTATATTTTTTTTGGTATATAGAATGTTTGTATTGCTTCCACTGTTGTACGAACCATATTATGATAACGATGAAGTGGAATTACAAAATCCATATGTTTTTAATAAAGCCTTATAAAAAATTGAATACAAATATTCGAATTAAAAAATAATCACTAAATATAGAAATGACAACGTCCGGTTATTTAGAATTAATTCTTGGGCCAATGTTTTCGGGTAAAACTACACAAATTATACAGCATTATAAGAGCTATACTTATATAGGTAAAAAAATCGTAGTTATTAATTATGCCGAAGATAAACGTTATCATGATTCATTACTTTCGACCCATGACCAAATCATGATACCATGTGTTTTAGTAAAAAAATTATCGGATATATTAGAAGATGAATCTATTAAAACAGCTGACGTTATTCTCATTAATGAGGGTCAGTTTTTCGAAGATATTTTCGAAGTTACGTTGGATTTTGTGGAAAACCAAAATAAAAAAGTCTATATTTGTGGATTAGATGGTGATTTTCAAAGAAACAAATTCGGAAAATTATTGGATTTAATTCCATATTGTGATAAAATTACAAAATTAAATGCTCTATGTTCGTGTTGCAGAAATGGCACTGCTGGGTTATTTTCACATAGAATTACAAATGAAACATCTCAAATTGTAATTGGTAGTAATAATTACAGACCACTATGTAGAACATGTTATAAAAAATGTAATACTTAATAACTTGTCGGAAAAATGTTACTAAGATTATATTTTTTTACGATTTATTGATTATGAAAATAATATAAAGTTTCATCAAGAAATACAAAATATTCGTATGGAAAATATAGATGAAACTACCGTTTTAAAAAAAAAGAGAGGTAGACGCAAAAAAGTCGTCGAACCAGTTTCAACTGATAATATTGAATCTCCTCAAAATATAGAAGTTGTAATTGAAGAAAATGTCGAACCGCAGGAACATGTTGCTAAAAAACGTGGAAGAAAACCGAAAGGGGGTAAATTAATATTAAAACAATGTGAACCTACTATGCAGAAAAGTATAGTATCAAATGTTATATTACATTTAAAATGTTCAATGAATGATTTGAATGAATACACTGATAAGTTAAACAAATTAGTAACTGACCCTCTTTCCTATAATCCTTGTGTACCACCTGATATTATGACTTATGATGATACTTACAATAGTGTATTGAAATATGAAAAAATCGACTCTGTAATTAATGAAGATGATGATTTACAATATTCTAAATTAAATTATGCATATTCAAATGAAAATAAGAAAATAAATAATATATGCAATTATTGTAATCAACAAACTAAATCAACATTACAAGAAGATGCAAATTATGAAAGTGATGATGAAATTAATATGAAAGATATTAATACTAAATTGAAACGACTTAAATTACAATTATATAAAAATTCAATGCCTGATAAAAAGTCAGCATGCTTTTGGTGTACATGTGATTTCGATAATCCACCATGTTATATACCGAAATATGAGATGGATGAAGAAATTCATGGGTATGGTTCATTTTGTCGTCCAGAATGCGCAACTGCATATTTGATGAAAGAAAATATTGATGATTCTACTAAATTTGAAAGATATCATTTATTGAATAAGATATACAGTAAAATTTATGATTATAAGAAAAACATAAAACCTGCACCAAACCCATATTATTTGTTGGACAAATTTTACGGTAATTTAAGTATACAAGAATTTCGTAAATTATTAAAGACAGAACATATGCTATTGGTGATTGAAAAACCAATGACAAGAATATTGCCGGAATTACATGAAGACAATGAAGAAATTGTATTGAATGTATATGGGGGAAATAATAAAACGCAAAATACGAGCGGGGTTTATAAAGTAAAGAGGGAATCTGAAAAACAGAAGGGGCCTTCTAAAACAAGTATTATGCGAAATAAATTTGGATTAGATAAATAGATTTTTACACATTGTATAAAAACTATATAAAACTATATAAAGTAAAATATTATTTTATATAGAAAATGATTTCTATCAATTTAATGGGCGGATTGGGAAACCAATTATTTCAAATATTTACGACAATTGCATATGCAATTAAACATAAACATAAATTTGTATTTCCATATTCTGATAAACTTGCACAACGATTCACGTATTGGAACAATTTTATGTTATCATTAAAAATATTTACTACTGCCAATTTAAACAATCGTATTACCAATGTGGATATACAAAATATGGAAAACATTGGTGAGAAAGATTTTCGTTATAATGAGTTACCTGGAACCGACCCGTCCAATCGATTTAAATTAAATGGTTATTTTCAGTCGTATAAATATTTCGAAAATGAAATCGAACAAATATATAGTTTATTGCGACTAGATAAACAAAAACAGCAAATTATGGAAGAATATGCAAATTTGGTTTCATTTGATGGTGTTAAAATAAGTATGCATTTTCGATTAGGTGATTATAAACAATTACAACATTATCATCCAATTATGCCCCCTCAATATTTTCAAAACGCGTTGTCAACAATATTAGAAAAATCTTCCATTAATACTGCCCGAGTATTATATTTTTGCGAAGAAGAAGATAATGATATTGTAATGCAATATATTCATTATTTAAAAACACATTTTCATACTACTGGAAATAATATCGATTTTATTAAAGTCGATGATACTATTGCGGACTGGAAGCAAATGTTAATTATGAGTTGTTGTCATCACAATATTATAGCAAATAGTTCATTTAGTTGGTGGGGTGCATATATGAATTCAAATGATAATAAAATTGTATGTTACCCATCATTATGGTTTGGACAAACAATGCATGAACATCATGGTTTTAAGGATACACAAGACTTATTTCCAGAAAAATGGGTAAAAATTCAATTATAATATAATAATTATACAAAAAATTGAAAATGGATTTTGTATAATTAATTTTGATAATAAATATAAACGTACCCCCATAATTATATAAAACAATGAATCCTGTACTTAAACAAGCCAAACAAAATATGAAAAAACAATTCAAAAAAATTAAAAAGGAAATGATGGATTATGAATTATACAAAGAATTCTATGATTTTATGAAATGCTCACCGATGATGCAAACTGTTATAAAAGAAAACCGCGAATTAAAAATGTTTAATAAAATTTTATTGGAAACAGTGGATGAATTGAAACAAAAACTTCGTGCCAAAGAATTTGCGCATGTAAAAGTAAAAAAAGAAAAATTTGTTCAGGTGGTTGATTTGTCAGATGAAGTTGAATCTGATATAGAAAAAGAACCAAATATCGTATATGAAATAGTTGAAGAAACAAATGGCTATGTTACCTATAAAAAAGATGATAGTGTTGAAGAAGGTGAAATTGTAGAAGTAGAAGAGGAAGAAGAAGAAGTAGAAGAGGAAGAAGAAGAAGTAGAAGAGGAAGAAGAAGATGAAGTAGAAGAAACTGAGGAAGAAGAAGTAGAAGAGGAAGAAGAAGTAGAAGAAACTGAGGAAGTAGAAGAAGAAGAGGAAGTAGAAGTTGAAGAAGAAGAAGTAGAAGAAACTGAGGAAGTAGAAGTAGAAGAAGTTGAAGTAGAAGTTGAAGAGGAAGAAGAAGTAGAAGTAGAAGAAGTTGAAGAAGAGGAGGAGGAGGAAGTAGAAGAGGAGGAAGAAGTAGAAGAGGAGGAAGAAGTAGAAGAAGTTGAAGTAGAAGAAGTTGAAGTAGAAGAGGAGGAAGAAGTAGAAGAAGTTGAAGTAGAAGAGGAGGAAGAAGTAGAAGTAGAAGAGGAAGAAGAAGTTGAAGAAGTTGAAGTAGAAGAGGAGGAAGAAGAAGTAGAAGTAGAAGAAGTTGAAGAAGAAGGTGAAGAAGTATATGAAACAATTATAAATTCAAAAACATACTATGTTACAAATGAAAAAAATGGAACAATATATAGTGTAACAACTGATGGTGATATTGGAGATGAAGTTGGTAAATATGTAGATGGAAAACCTGTATTCAAATAAAAAAAAAATTATAACCTAATACGTATTTTCTTTGTGTAATTTAAATATTTTCTTTTTCTACGTGATTTATATCCACCATTTTGTTTATTTTTATTATCATCATTTTTTGTATTAACATTTACAGCATTTGTTTTTTTAATAACTTCAAATTTATTTGAATCCGAACTTAAATTATCAATCATGGTCACTAAATTTTCATCTCTATATTCGCATTTTATATTTTGTTGATTTTGATAATCGATTGGACCAACAACTACTTCCATATAAATATCAATTTCAAATTCTGGTTCATTACCTTTAATATTTAGTTTCTTTGTAACGCCTATATTTAATAAATCATCATTGCAATTAGCTATTTCATTTTCGTTAATAGCTTTTTTCACTTGATTTATGACTTTGTTAACAAAATCATCACTTATATTATTGAAATATGATACCATTGCTTGATTTAAATCATTATTTGTAGATTTCATATTTTCAAAATTATCTTTTATATATTTTACTGTTTTTACAAAATATGAATATTTGTCCTTGCTTAATTCATTCATTAGTTCGTCGTTAGCAGATGATTTTTCTTTTTTTTCATAGTATAAATAAATACCTTTTGCTGTATCACTAAATAAATATTGATTTACCAATTGCAACCCTTTTATTTCATTTGATTTTTTTAAAATTTTATCAATTTTAATTTGTATAGAAGATACACCACTAAGTCGGTTTTCACGAATCGATGTATCTGAAAAAAATAGTTTCAATGAATCAACTGCATTCATAATTTCTTTAAATGTTTTATCACCATCTGAACTTTTAATATCTCTCAATGTTTCCATCGATTTAACTGCTTTATCTATGTTAATATCGATTGCAATAAGTTGACTTGAAGAGTATTTTGAAATATTTGATATGTTACTATAATTTCTATTGTATCTTTCTACTTTTTCTTTAATTTCTTCTTTCATAGATGTTAACATATTTTTGAAGTCCTCTTTGTTTTGTAATTGTTCGTTAACTTCATATATATTTTTTATGTAATGGCAATTACTTGTTACAATTAATGCATTTTGTACTGACCCATAAATAACATCAATATCTTTCAAATCTATATTTTCAAAATTGTTATTTTTTTTATATTTTAAATCAATATAGGATTTTTTTTCATAATAATCTGAATTCAGTGGTGTAGATTCAATAGTTGGTCTAGGTGAAATAGGAGTCGTCGATATATCGTCTTTAAATATTTTTTCATATTTTAAAAAATCCAACAAAACATTTTTAGTTTTTTTTGATTCATATCTTTTATTGTCATATGTATTTGTAGCAAATAAACTATTTTTAATATTCTCGAATAAAGTGTTTAAATTTATTTTATTTTTTTCATCATCCACTATTTTTTTAATGGCATTATCTTCAATTGTAAATAATTCGTCATATATTTTTTGTATACATTTTTCATTTTCTTTACCATTTTGCTTATTTATAAATATATACTGCTTCAAAATAAAATTTATATCATTTGCTAAGTCTATTTTACTGTATGATATATTTTTTTGATTTGCAATTACATCTATGTCGTCTTGGGTGATTTTTAAATCAGGTTGTTGTATAGACATTATCAAATTATTTTCGGCATTATTAATTTCAGTTTTGATATTTTGTTTTCGTTCATCTACCCATTCATTATATTGTATTAATAAATCAATTAATTCGCGGTATTTTGGATTATTTAATACATCATTCAACCACACAATTTCGGTAACAGTAGATATTCCCGATGAAGTATTAATATATGAATATTCACGAAATGGCTCTTTTTCAATATCTGATGCTTTTCCAAAAATACCAGAAGTTACTGTATCACTTGATGGAAATAATTTTTTATATTGTGTTTTCGGTTTTCTACATATATATTTATCAAAAGATGAATTGACATTTGCTGATTGTGGGTATCTTGTTGGAAATAAAAACAACAATGTCATATATATATTGTGATCAACAATGGCATTAGGGTCTTCAGTTTTATTTCCACTTTTTTTATTTTCATTATTCGATGCCTTAATCATTTTAGTAAAAAAACTAATATCAAAGAATGTTTGCAATATAAAACTATAATCCTGATTCATATATCCCATTAAAACTGTTTCTGAATATTTAACATCCGGTGTGAAATATGGATAATCTAATTTTTTTTTAGATTTTTTTATAACGCTCTTAATTGGATTATGTATTTTATCATAAGTTAATGGAAATGAGTTTTCACCTTCTATATTTGTTTCAACGTTTATATTTATTT
>Ga0078894_10000543_pt1 | contig 26389 bp, 25 predicted proteins | sample LauGreSu1BDMLBSD_2_FD_67506 | JGI IMG/M metagenome (GOLD analysis project Ga0078894, IMG submission 67506) | Freshwater lake microbial communities from Lake Michigan, USA - Su13.BD.MLB.SD (version 4) (version 4) | ecosystem: Environmental > Aquatic > Freshwater > Lake | place: Lake Michigan... | reverse complement strand
GCAGCTCAAAAAAGAATTTTTGAAAAATTCTACAGAGAACATACCGGCGACTTACATAATGTGAAAGGTCATGGATTAGGTCTTGCATATGTAAAAAGAATTGTAGAAGACCATAACGGTCAAATTTTCGTTGAAAGCGAAAAAGGAAAAGGAAGTACATTTATTATCAAACTACCATTAATCAATTAAAAATTATGGAAACAGAAAACAAAAAAATATTGTTAGTTGAAGACGACCAAAACTTTGGTGCAATACTAAAAGACTATTTAATGTTAAATGACTTTGATGTTACTTTGGCTAAAAATGGTATGGAAGGTTTTGAAAAATTCAAAAAAGACACATTCGATTTGTGTATTTTGGATGTGATGATGCCTTACAAAGATGGATATACTCTTGCGAAAGAAATTAGAGAGAAGAATAAAGAAGTGCCTATTGTTTTTCTTACTGCAAAAACCATGAAAGAAGATGTACTTAAAGGATATAAAGTTGGAGCAGATGATTACCTTAACAAGCCTTTCGATTCAGAAGTATTGTTGATGAAAATTAAAGCCATCATGCAACGTAAATCGGCAGAGGTGAAACCAGAAAACGTTCAATTTGAATTCCAAATTGGTAAATTCCATTTAAATTCTAAACTTCGTTTTCTTAATTTCCCAGGAAATGAGCCAATAAAATTGTCTCCTAAAGAAAATGAGTTGCTTAAAATGCTTGCTATTTATTTAGAAGATTTGATGCCAAGAGAGTTGGCGCTTACCAAAATTTGGAGAGACGATAACTACTTCACATCCAGAAGTATGGACGTATATATCGCTAAGTTGCGTAAATATCTAAAAGAAGATCCAAACGTTGAAATTCTTAATATTCACGGTGAAGGATTTAGATTAGTAGTGAAGAAATAAATTAAAAACTCCAAGAAATTGGAGTTTTTTTATTTGAAGCTTTTCCAGCTATTCATTTCAAGTTTGCTACGCAAAGCTTTCCATTGTTATCTGGGCTAGGGCAGGGTAGTAATATCAAAAAGGATATTAATACTCCAGCTCCAATGCAAAACAAGTTTTTCCCTCTTTGCTTAGAGTAAAAGTATTCTGTTTTCTACTAATTTCCACGACTTCAAGAAAAGATACTTCTTTTAAGTAATTCATATTCAAACTAGTGATTTTCTTCTTTAATAACACCTCAGGTTCTAAGCAATCCAAACACCATTCTAAATATTTCACACTATTAGCATGATTTACAATATCCAAATCCGATAATTGAACCACCCGTTGTTGTACAAGTTCAAATTCTTGAGCAATATTAATTTTTGAAAATCCAATTTGAACTGCTTTGTTTTCTGGGTATATTTCAAAGTGTTCATGAGGCAAAGCCAATGTTTCAGGTCTACGGGTAGTGGTGTTGAAAACTGCCCAATAGGTTTCGCAACCCACAATTTTTTCATCCCCCAAATACAATTCTAAACAACGAGTAGATCTTGAATTTTCTAATGAATTGATCCAAGTTTTTACCGTTACAGTATCTTTCCATTTTGGTAACCGCTTGATTTCAATTCGCATTTTACTCAATACCCACGCCTGATCGTAATCTTGCATGTCACTAAAGCTAATTCCACCAAGTTCAGAATGCGTAGCTGCTGTAAGCTGAAACAAATTACATAATTCTGTATATTTTAAATAGCCATTGGGATAACATTGTAAAAAATTAATTTCCGAATCTCTAGATAAAATCGATGTGAAGTTTGGTGCTATTGGCATTTTTCAATATAATTTTCAATGTAATTTATAATCTCTTTTCTATCGGTTAAATAGTCGAACCATATTGCATTTTCAGTTCTTTTAAACCATGTTAACTGTCTTTTTGAAAAGCGTCTGGTATTTTTCTTTATTTCTTCAATTGCAAAATCTAAACTTGATTTTCCTTCTAAATAATCAAAAAGTTCTCTGTATCCAACCGTTTGCAAGGCATTTAAATCTTTATATAGAATAAGTGATTCTGCTTCTTTGAGCAGTCCATCTTGCATCATTAGATCAACCCTTTGGTTTATGCGCTGGTACATAATTTCCCTATTTGCTTCCAATCCAATTATAATAGGAGTAAAGTTTCTACTTGTTAAATTTTTATTCAAATAAGTTGAATAGGGTTTTCCTGTACCCAAGCAAACTTCCACAAAACGCATCATTCTGTGAGGATTTTGCAAGGTTTGCGGATTGGTTTCCAAAAGTAAATTATAATAGTTAGAATCCAATTCTTTTAAAGTACCAACCAAGTAATCCAAGCCTTTTTCTTCATAAGTTGATCGTACTTCTTCCCGAATCTGTGGGTCAATATCAGGAAATGAATCAAGTCCTTTTAGAATAGCATCCACATACAAACCAGAACCCCCAACTAATATTTGGATGTTATTTTTTTTAAATAAAGCATCAAGTTGAACCAGTGCTTCTTTTTCAAAATCACCAACCGAATAGCCTTCAAAAATCGATTTGTTTTGAATAAAATGGTGTGGTGCGGCTTTTAATTCATTAGCAGTAGGTACCGCAGTTCCAATTTTCATTTCTTTAAAAAACTGCCGGCTATCACAAGACAGTATTTCACAACCAAAATGGTTTGCCAAGTCAATACTTAACGAAGTTTTGCCAATTGCAGTAGGGCCTATTATAGTAATTAAATAATTTTGAGCCATTAAAAAGTAATAATTTTTTGAACTCTATTTTTTCTTAAATAACCCTGAATGATAGAACGCGTATCGCGATTATTTTGCATCGGAATTAAGATATTTTTAAACACTTCCATATTGGTAATTTGATAATTCAAATCAAAAAAACAATACCCTTTATAAATCCCATTTTCAATTAATACTGCGCTTCTTTCATTGATCTTTCTTCCGCGATCAACGATGATTTTATTCTGATTATTGAAACTCATTTCATTCAGAAATTCTTCAACTCTTTGGTTGTATACTTCAGGTGTTTCTTTGCCAAGACAAGCACCATTGCATTCATTTATTTTATGTTGAAAACAACCATTTTGGGTTTCATAAAGTCCGTTTAACTTCTGACACAAATTATACTTTTCTGTAATTCGAAACAATGAATTTTTTCCTTCTTGCAGGGATGTATAAGAAGTAATTTCTTTTTTTCTACCATCAGCTTTTTGAAGTTTTAAATTCAAATATCCATTATCATCAAGCACTTCATATAATGCCCATTGAAAAATGCTTTTTCGTTGCGCTCGATTATATATAGGTTTATTGATTTTTATTTCTTCACTTTCTTTTAATAAAGCAACCAATTCACTTCCAGTTTCTTCAAAAGTAACTGTATAGACTTGTGCTTGTATTTTTTTACTTTTATTGTTTTTGCCTGTAAAATGTTGGTTGACCCTTTTCTTTATATTTTTACTTTTTCCAATATAAATTAAATCTCCTTTTTCATTGTGGATGTAATAAATTCCGGTTTTGTTGGGTAAACTCTCAACAATATCTAAAAGTTTAGGGGAAAGTCCGCTTTTAATTTCAGCTTTGATTAATCCAATTAAGATTTCTTTTTCAGTATCCTTAGCTAAAAGCAATTGAAATAATTTTACTGTTGCCAATGCATCGCCACTTGCACGATGCCTGTCTGACATAGGTATTCCCAATGCACGAACTAATTTTCCTAAGCTGTAGGATGGTTGTTCGGGAATTAATTTTTTTGATAATTCTACTGTGCAAAGGGTAGGTTTAACAAAATCATATCCCAACCGATTGAATTCTGTGCGTAATATTCGATAATCAAAAGAGGTGTTGTGGGCTACTAAAATACAATCTTCTGTAATTTCAATAATGCGTTTGGCTATTTCATAGAATTTTGGTGCCGAACGCAACATGGCATTATTGATTCCTGTTAGTTTCACAACAAAAGGCTGGATTGTTTTTTCAGGATTGATTAAACTAATGAATTGATCTATAATTTCGTAACCGTCATATTTGTATATGGCAATTTCGGTAATTCCTTCTTCATTGAATTGTCCTCCAGTTGTCTCTATGTCTATTATTGCGTACAAATTTTAGTATTCAGTTACAGTGTTCAGTTCTCAGTTTTTCATTCCGAAGGAATCTCTTATGCTATCTAATAATTCCTAGTTCCAAAGATATTACTTCCAATTCGAACCATGTTGCTTCCACATGAAATAGCTAGCTCATAATCGCCAGACATCCCCATGGAAAGTGTATCCAGTTTTAGGCTTGTAATTTCGTTTTGATTAATATTTTCAAAAACCGCTTTCAAATTCTTAAATTCAGCTTTAATTTGATTTTGATCATTTGTAAAACTTGCCAATCCCATTAATCCAACAATTCGAATGTTTTTTAATTCTTTAAATTCATTGGAACCTATTAATTCTAGTAATTCAGATTCGTTTAAGCCAAATTTGGTTTCTTCGTTTGCAATATACATTTGCAATAAACAGTCAATTACACGATTGTATTTTTGAGCTTGCTTATTGATTTCTTGAAGAAGTTTCAAACTATCAACACCATGAATTAAAGTAACATATTCCGCCATGTATTTAACCTTGTTGGTTTGAACATGTCCAATCATGTGCCATTGAATGTCTTTTGGCATCTGTTCCCATTTATCAGTCATTTCTTGGATTTTATTTTCTCCAAAAATGCGCTGACCTGCAGTATAGGCTTCCATTAAATCACTTACCGGTTTGGTTTTAGAAACGGCTACTAGAGTAACCGAAATGGGAAGTTGCGATTTTATTTGTAAAAGATTTTGGGCTATTGACATGATATCAAATTATGAATTACAAAAATAGTTAAAACTCGGCAGTCTTGAGTTTATTCATAAAAAAAAGTGCTTGATTTCTCAAACACTTTTTTTATGAAAAATTTATAGAATTATTTTTTCTCTTCCATTTTTTTTCCGGCACAACATCCACCTTTTTTCTCTTTATCACAAGATTTTTTTTCTTTTGAGCTGCATTCTTTTTTCTCTTTGTCTTTTTGTTTTTGCTCTTGAGCAATAACATTACCAGCAAATAAGAATGCTGCAATAGCCATTGTTGAAATTACTTTTTTCATTTTTTTATTGTTTTAAATTGATTTATAAAGTTTGAATTCAAATGTATCAAAAAAATATTTTGAATTTCAAAAAAATATCATAATGTTTTATTATTTTTTTAATTTCTAGGAATTTAACATCCATTTGGTCCACAACCAAAATTAAATGCTGCCTGAATTAGAAAAAACAATCCAAAAACAACTAAATACCACTCGAATTTATCTGCTGCTTGTGTAAATAAAATTAAAGCGAATCCCAATCGTATTATTCGGAGTAAATTCCAATTTGTAAATAATCTATTTTTCATTACTTCAAAGTAGAAGGACAAACAAATTCCGATGTTTTAATTCCAGTTTTTTTAATTGCTGCGAATCCACCGTTCACATTAATCACATTATTGTAACCTCTTGCTTTTAATATTGAAGCCGCAATCATAGAACGATATCCTCCAGCACAGAACAAATAAAAATCTTTATCTTTAGGAAATTCAGACAGGTACTCGTTCAAGTAATCTAGGGGTGTTGATGGAGCCTCATTTAAATGTTCGGCAGAAAATTCCCCCGGTTTTCTTACATCAAATACAGCTATTTCTTCTTTTAGTTTTTCTTCTAAGGTTTCAGCCGAAATACAATTTACGGTGTCTATTTCAAATCCGGAATTTTTCCATGTATCTATTCCGCCTTCTAAATATCCGATTGTAGCATCATAGCCAACGCGTGCTAATCTCTTTATGGTTTCGGTTTCTTTACCTTCTGGGGTAACCAATAAAATAGGTTGTTTAAAATCTAAAATTAAGGCTCCAACCCAAGGGGCAAATGCGCCATGAATTCCAATGAAAATTGAGTTTGGGATATGTCCTTGTGCAAAGTCATTTTCATTTCTTACGTCTAATATAAGTGCGTTTGTTTCATTTGCCACAATTTCAAATTCTTTTGCACTTAGTGATTTGGCGTTATTAATTATGGTTTCAACATTCTCATATCCTTCCTTGTTTAATTTAACATTCATAGGGAAATAGGCAGGAGGAGGAAGTAAACCATCTGTAACTTCAGCGACAAACTCTTCTCTTGTCATGTTTGCTCGAAGTGCGTAATTGGTAGCTTTTTGGTCACCGATAGTTCCCACAGTTTCTTTACTTAAATTTTTTCCACATGCGCTTCCGGCACCGTGAGCAGGGTAAATGATTACATCGTCTGCAAGAGGCATGATCTTAGTTTGAATACTATCAAACAGAATTCCTGCTAAATCTTCTTGTGTCATGTGAGCTGCTTTTTGAGCTAAATCGGGTCTTCCTACATCACCTAAAAATACTGTGTCTCCACTAAATAAAGCATAATCATTTCCTGATTTGTCTTTCAATAAATAACACGAACTTTCCATGGTATGTCCAGGGGTGTGCAAACAAGTTATGGTAATTTCTCCCAACTGAAAAACTTGCCCATCAGTAGCTATAATTGAATCATAGATTGGATTCGCATTTGGTCCAAAAACTATGGGCGCACCGGTTTTTTGAGCAAGAGTAACATGTCCACTAACAAAATCTGCATGAAAATGGGTTTCAAAAATGTATTTTATTGTTGCATTATCTGCATTTGCTTTATCAATATAAGGTTGAATTTCCCGCAACGGATCAATAATAGCTACTTCACCATTGCTTTCAATATAATAAGCTCCCTGTGCTAAACATCCAGTATATATTTGTTCAATTTTCATTTTCAATAATTTTAGGTAAAGATAATTAGGTTTTCCTTTGATATTGGTAACCTATGTTACAAAGTTAGGAAATATTATAGTGATTCAAGTTTAAATGAATCCTAAATAAATATACTTTATTTTAGGAATAATTCTTTCAAAATAATATAAAACCCCATGGCTAACACAAACCATCCAAATCCAGTTTTTAGTTTGTCACCGGCTATTTTTTTTGATAAAAAACTACCAATAAAAACACCAATTATAGAGCAAATAGTGAAAGAAAGGAGTAAATTCCAATCGAGTGTTTGATCACTTCGTAAGTCACCTAAAAAACCTATTAAAGATTGTGCAGCAACTATAAATAAAGAAGTTCCTACTGCTTTTTTCATTGGCGTATTGGCTAGAAAAAGCAAGGCAGGAATTATTAAAAAACCGCCTCCAGCACCAACAAACCCGGCAACTAATCCAATTAGAAGTCCTTGTGAAATTATTTTGCTGTAATTTAATTTAAAGTTGACTTCATTAATTTCAATTTGAATTGGTCGTATCATTCTAAAGGAAGCCAAAATCATCACGATAGCAAAAATTATCATTATGAACACCGATTTATGTAAAGTAAAAAAAGAAGTTGATAAGATAATTTCCGGCAATTTTGGAACAATTATTCTACGGGTTATAAAAACGCTTAGAATGGTTGGGACACCAAATAAAATTACCTTATCTAAATCAACTAATTTCTGCTTTGCTTTTTGGATTCCTCCAAATAATGCAGTAGTTCCAACAATAAATAGGGAGTAGGCAGTGGCTAAAATAGGTTCAATGCCTAAAATGTATACTAAAATAGGAACAGATAATATGGAACCACCACTACCAATTAATCCTAAGGTTATTCCAACCAAAGTTGCAAGTAGGTAGCCAATTATTAGTTTTATTTCCATTTCTATTTAGGGGCATTTTATTGAGTTGTAAAAATACAACTTTTCAAATCATAAATCCGAATTCGATAATCTAAACTCAAAAATACAATCGAATCTTTTGCGGTTAACATTTCTTTCAATCGGTTGTTATAACTAAAAAAAGTTACGCCAATTAGAAAATGTAATCAACCATTTTTCCATTTATGAACAAAGACATTCAATTTATTGAGTTTCCAATATCCATAAAAATTTCACCTTCTATAAATTTTTTAAAACAGCAAAACTGCCAATTTCAACAAATAATTTTTGTTCAAAAACAGTATTATAATGGAAGTCAGAAGTTCCTTTATCTATTTATTAACGAAAGCCTTTTCGTATATTTCGATCCATTGTTGGGGGGAGATTTTTGATAATAATTCACCTATCATTTCTAACGGAATTGCGTCTACCTTTTTGAAACGAATGCACCCTTTACCCATATCTAGTTTGGCGTTACTGTATTTTGGGTATTCATCAACAATCCATTTATACAAATCACTATCAGCATAAATAGCCATGTGATATATGTTTATGGAATTTTTTTGGGAAGCAATATTAAAAAAAGGCAAGGGTAAATTAGGTGAGCAATGATAACCTTTCGGATATAATTCATGCGGTACCACATAACCAAGCATTCCATAGGAAATTACTTCTTTAAACCCTTTTGGAAGATTTTTAAGTGCAATTTCTCGAAGTTTTTGAACTGCAATTTTTCTATCTTCTGGCAATTCTGCTATGTATTCATCTGGGGTTTTTGCTTCCGATTTCATATTTTAGGGTATTATTTATGAAAAACAAAAGTACTGATAATTTTTTTTAATAGATTTACAAAATAATTATCATTCGTTTCAATTATTTATACTATTTATTTATGAAGAAGTTTAATTTTTTAGCTTTAATCGCTGTAGCTATTTTGGGATTTAGTTTTTCAACTTTAGCTCAAAATAAACAAGATGATGTTGTTAAATACATCAATTCAATTACCTCGGATGAGTTAAAAACACATTTAACCATCGTAGCTTCCGATAATATGGAAGGAAGAGAAACTGGAAGTGAAGGTCAAAAAAGAGCTGGTAGATATTTAATCGAACAATATCAAAAAGAAGGGATCCCATTTCCAAAAGGAGCTACCAGTTATTACCAAAAAGTCCCAGCTGATTTTATGAATAAAGATTCGGGTGAAAACCTACCAGATTCTGAGAATATATGGGCGTTTATTGAAGGTTCTGAAAAACCAAATGAAATTGTTGTGGTTTCGGCACATTACGATCATGTTGGAGTTAAGAATGGTGAAGTATATAACGGTGCTGATGATGATGGATCGGGAACTGTTGCCTTATTAGAAATTGCTCAAGCATTTCAAAAAGCAAAAAAAGAAGGATACGGTCCAAAACGTTCTATTTTAATTCTTCATGTAACTGGTGAAGAGCACGGATTGTATGGTTCTAGTTACTATTCTCAAAATCCTTTATTTCCAATCGCTAATACCGTTGCCGATGTAAATATTGACATGGTTGGAAGAAGAGATGAACTTCACAAGGACAGTAACAATTATATATACTTAATTGGTTCTGATTATTTGTCTACTGATTTATATAAAATATGTGAAGATGTAAATTCTAAATATGTGCACTTAAACTTAGATTATAAATTCAATGATCGTAAAGATCCAAATCGTTTTTATTACCGTTCTGATCATTATAATTTTGCAAAATACGGAATTCCGGTTGTATTTTTATTTAACGGAGTGCACGAAGATTACCACCAAGCAACTGATGAAGTAAGTAAAATTGAATTTGATGCTTTATCAAAAAGAACTCAATTGGGTTTTTCAATAGCTTGGGAAATTGCCAATCGCGAGGAAAGAATTGTTGTAGATAAAGACGGAAAATAATTTCTATCAAATAATAAAAAAACCGCAATTTAATTGCGGTTTTTTTATTAAGCTTTACTTGTTTTGGTTTTGGTTTTTGATTTTTCAAGTTCTTTTTTTGTTTTTTCTAATTCCTCTCGAGCTTTAATCATCTCTTCTTTGGCCTTGATCATTTCTTCTTTAGCTTTTTCCATTTCTGAGTTGGAATCAGAATCGGTATCAATCTTAATTTTTATTTTATCCATTTGCTTTTTGAATTCATCCAACCCTTTTTGGTCTCTAAAATCAAATTCATTGGATTTAGAGTTCTCATTAGAAAAATCAAAATGCTCCACTTTTGTATTACTTTTTATTTTTTCGAGTTCTTCCTCAGTGTAATCATCGCCACCTTTAATGATTTTTCCATCTTCAATCACAATTGGTTTTTTACCCTCTTTTTGTATTTCTACCCTCGACTTTGATTGGCTATAAATTTCTGCTTCGTTTGGAAAACTAAAACTAAATGATTGAGCTTTTCCATTTCCTTGTTGGAATTGTTTTATTAATTCTTGTGGATTTGAAAAGTCAAACAATGCATCGGCACCAGCTATCCCGTAATTATTTTGAGATGGATTTCCAAAGCCAATTTCTTCTCCGTTTTTGTAAAAAACGATTGTGTTTATTGGATTTTGATTGTTATACTCCAAACTTCCTTTATTTCCTTTTCGGTCACTATAATCAACATGAATTCCAGTAATTTCGTCTTTACTATTTCGTTTTACATCCGAATATTTTATTGTTATTCCTTTTTCTGACAATGCTTTGCAATCGTCTTTCATTTCCTGCTCTGGAGTATCTTTTTTCCAAGTCATGATGATGTCGTCTTTATGAATATCGTTACTAGATAAAGAGAATTTATCTGTTTGAGCAAAAGAAATGAAGGAAAACAAAAGTGCAATTATTGTATAGTTCCAAATAGCTATATTTTTTTTCATCGAAATGTTAGTTTATAATTTGATAAATTGATAATTACTCAAAGCAAAATTAGAGAGAGATTTTTTTGAATAAAAAATGTTTTACAAATTTTTAACGTATTTAACTTATTTTAAGAAATCGCACTACTTTTGTTTAATAAAAAATAGTAATTGAAGACCTACAATAAAACTAATTTCCACAAGCACACTTTCTGTATTTTTAAAGAAGTTGATGCCGCTGCTATTAAGGATTTGAAATTAAATTACCATAGTAAGTCGGGTAGTAGTTATTTTTTTACAGATAAGGGTGTGTATCGTTATTCCAACCACTGGGGAAGAGCTGCCAATTGTAAATGGAGATTAATTCCTAATGAAACAACTACAGAAAGAACAAAAGTTGGCTATGCCAATTGGAGTGATTTTTATCCGGATAATGATATAGAAAAACTGTATTTTATAGAAGTAGATTATTCATCCAAAACAGTTTATTTCAATCACTTTAAAAACAATTCATATACTTTGGATAAATTACTTCGAACTTCCGCTGAAACGGCTAAAATAATCAAACAAATTCGAATTTTATTTGAAGAAACAGCTTGGGCTAAGTATTTAAAAGCAAATTCGATAGAGGCTCTTCGAAAAGAAATTATTGAGAAATTAATATCTACCAACCGTACTTTACAGGAAATTAAAAGAGATTATTTATGAATTAATTTTTCTTGATTCACCAAGCGAATAGTCCAAACTCCTAACACAAAAGCAATAACCCCAAGTGTACCCATAAATGCCCAATTGGCTTGGTATCCAAAATAGTCAATTATACCCATCCCAGCCTTGGCACTTAATATATGTGCCAAACTGTAACTCATAGTAAATATTGCCATGTAACGTCCCTCATGTCCCTTAGGCGCTCTACTCATTGCAAATGAATTGGAAAATGGAAATACAAACATTTCAGCAAATGTCATGAATAACATCATGATTATTAATATACCAACCCAAATATTTAGTAACAGTAAAAACAGGCTTATTCCCATAAGTAAACAGCCTAATGTTACCATTTTGACTTTAGAAATTTGGTTTCGTTCAACATAACCTACAATTGGCATTTCCAAAAAGAAAATCAATACCCCGTTCATAGTTAATAATAGCCCGGTTTGAAATTCAGTTAAATCAAATTGTTCTTTATGGTATAACGGAATGGTTGTGAAAAGTTGAAAAAATAATATTCCTGAAATCAAGCAACTTACTAAAAAGATCCAAAATGGTTTGTCTTTAAAAACTGATTCCCTATTTGCTTCAAGGCTTTGTTTTTCTTCTTTAGAGATTAGCAGTCCTTTTTTCTCTTTTACTTTAATCCAAAAAATGAGTATTGCTAAAATACAGGTTATTCCATCAACCCAAAACAATCCTTTATAGCCAATATTCATGATAATCAATCCTCCAAGAGCAGGACCTGCCGCAAAACCCAAGTTTATGGCAAGTCGAACCAAAGTTAAGGCACGGGTTCTATTTTCGGGTTTTGCGTAAACATTAAGTGAAACGAACATTGCCGGTCGAAACATGTCTGCAATACTCATAAGCAAGAACATGGCTACACAAAGTCCAAAGAAACTAGTGATGGATTGCATTAAAAAAAATCCCAAACCAGAGGTTAGTAAACTAAATATCATGATTCTATAAAAACCTATTTTATCTGATAATTTTCCACCAAGCCATGATCCAAGCATCGATCCAACACCAAAGCTTACCATAATCCAGCCTACCTGACTATATGAAAAATGAAGGTTTTCTTTTAAATATTTTGATAAAAACGGCAATACCATCGTGCCGGCGCGATTAATGAAAGTTATAAGTGTAAGAATCCAAATCTCTCGTGAGAATCCTTTAAAATTGTTTAAATAACTTTGAATTGCTTTTTTTATCATGTAGAATTTCTGAGTTGCAAATCTACAAAGTAATATTGGGTTTTTAAGGACTTTTTGACTTTAGACTTTCAAACTTTTAGATTAAATTTGCACCATGCAATTTTTCAATTTACATACCCATAAATTTTCAAATAACCCCAATATTTTAGAATTGGTGAACCAATATCCTTGGGAATTTGATGCTGCAATACCGAATTATTCTATTGGAATTCATCCTTGGCATATTCAAGAAAGTCGATTAGAAAGTGATTTGAAAATTATTGAAGCAAAACTTCAATTAAAAGAATGTTTAGCATTAGGAGAGTGTGGATTGGATAAACGAATTGAAATTCCATTGGAATTACAAATTGGGGTGTTTGAAAAACAAATTCTTCTTGCAGAGAAATACCAAAAACCGTTGGTTTTACATTTGGTGGCTGCTTTTGATGAATTGATTGCAATCAAAAAAAGAATGCAAATTACAGTTCCTGTAATCATTCATGGATTTTCAAAAAACCAGCAAGTTGCTAAGCAATTAATCGATAATGGTTTTTATCTTTCGTTTGGAAAATATTTATTGCGCAACCACGAATTAGAGACTGTTTTTCAATCGATACCCGACGATAAGTTTTTTCTTGAAACCGATACCATGGAAGAAACTTTGGATGAAGTTTATAACTTAGCAGCAAAATATAAAAACATAAATGTACCAGATTTGAAAGAAATAATTAATTCCAATTTTAATTTCGTTTTCAATAAATCTAACTAATCAAACAATTAAATAATGGCAAAGTGGCAAGAAAGAGCTGAATTATTATTCAAAGCAGAAGGATTACAAAATCTTAAAAATTCTAAGGTATTAATTGTTGGTGTAGGAGGAGTAGGGTCTTTTGCAGCCGAGTTTTTAGCTCGTGCAGGAGTTGGATACTTAACCATTGTAGACGGCGATGTGGTAGATGTAACCAATATTAATCGTCAATTACCTGCTTTACATTCTACTGTGGGATTGTCAAAAATTGAAGTTGTAGGTAACCGATTGATCGACATTAACCCTGAATTGAATTTGACGAAAGTGCAAGAATTTCTTTCACCGGAGCGAGCGTTTGAAATTGTAAATAGTGACTACGATTATGTGTTGGATTGTATTGATAGCGTCACTCCAAAACTGAATTTGATTATTGGCGCCAAGCGAAATAGAGTAAAAATCATCTCTTCCATGGGAGCGGGAGGTAAGATGGAGGCATCCAAAGTTAAGGTTGCAGACATTACCAATACGGTGAATTGTATGTTTGCCAAAACTATTCGCAGAAGATTAAAAGAACATAAAATAGATAAGTTAAAAGTGGTTTTTTCTTACGAAATTCAAGATGAAACAAGTTTGAAAATGACAGACGGAAGTAATTACAAAAAATCATTTTACGGAACGAATAGCTACATGCCTGGGCTATTTGGATTACATATGGCTGAAACTGTTATTCGATATTTGCTAAAAAAGAGTAATTAGTTTAGTGAAAATAACAATATTACAATAAACCCAATACCCAGCACCCAAATGATACAAACCGTAATCTTCGATATGGATGGCGTAATTGTTGATACCGAACCGGTACATCATTATGCCTATAACCAACATTTTAAGCAATTAAATATTGAGGTTACACCAGAAATGTATGCTACTTTTACTGGAAATTCTACCAAGAATACCTACGAAAAACTGAAATCACATTTTGAAATTGCAGAAACTGTTCCTGATTTAGTTGAAGCCAAACGCAATTTGTTTAACGATGCTTTTGATAGTAAAGAAGATTTGTGTTTAATTGATGGAGTAGAAGATTTAATTAAAGAATTATATCACAACGGCATGCAACTTGTTTTGGCCTCTTCATCAGCTAATGTTACTATTGATCGCGTTTTTAGAAGATTTGGTTTACATCAATATTTTACACATTTAGTTTCGGGGGAAGATTTTCCTAATTCAAAGCCGCATCCTGCTATTTTTGAACATGCAGCTAAATTATCTCAAACTTCTGTAGAAAATTGTATTGTTATTGAAGACAGTACCAACGGAATCATTGCAGCCAAAGCAGCCGGAATTTATTGTATAGGATACGATAGTATTAATACAAAATTGCAAGATTACTCCAAAGCAGATAGAGTGATCAAAGATTTCTCTGAATTGAATTTCGAAATAATAAAAAATAGTAAAGGCTAAAATTTTATTGATTGGCCATTCTTTTTAGGATTGCCCATTGTTTTAAAGCCGTTCTAGCTTCTACCGCTGGATATCCAAGCATAGTTTTACCAGCCTCAACATCTCCGGTTACACCAGATCCTGCACCAATAGTTACACCATCACCTAAAGTGGTGTGGTCTTTAATAGAAGCGCTTCCGCCAATAATTACTCCGTTTCCTAAAGTAACCGATCCTGCAAGGCCGCTATTTCCTGCCATAATACAGAACTTCCCTAAAACGCTGTTGTGGCCAATTTGAACTAAATTATCAATTTTGCAACCATCTCCTAAAATAGTTGAACTAAATTTACCTCGGTCAACAGAAGAGTTGGCGCCAATTTCTACATAATTTCCAATTACTACATTTCCAATTTGTGGGATTTTAGCCAATCCTTTTTCTGGGCAAGGTCTAAATCCAAAACCGTCCGCTCCAATGGTGCAATTTGGATGCAAAATGCAATGTGCACCCACATGACAACGCTCTCTAACAACAGCTCCTGACCAAATAGTGGTATGACTTCCTATGGTGCATTCATCTAAAATGGTAACATTTGGATAAATAGTTACATTTTCTCCCAAAACTACATTCGGACCGATATAAGCATTGGCTCCAATTCTAGTTCCGGCTCCAATTTTTGCGGAAGCATCAACCACTGCAGTAGGATGGATGTCGGTGGCAAATTGCGGAGGCTCAGGTGCAAATAATTCTAAGACTAAAGACATTGCCAAATCGGCATTTTTCACTTTAATAAAAGCTTTGTTTTCACCAGGTTCTATAGAAATATCTTCATTAACAATGGCAGCACAAGCCTTTGAGTTTTGCCAATATTTTTCGTATTTTTTATTTCCAATAAAGGAAATCTCGGTTTCTTTCGCTAATCCCAATTGCTCAGGAGCAGTAATTGAATGTGAGGTGTTTCCTACAATAGTACCTTTTACGACATTATTTATGTCTTCAATAGAATAGTTTCTCATTAGATTTGGGAAATTAATGTTGTTCAAATTAAGTGAATTGTTTTTAGAAATCGATGAATTTTAGGTAAAATTTTCACATTAATTATAGAAATAAAAAAAGCATTGATTTCTCAATGCTTTAATTTTATAGAGTGCTTATTTTATTTCAAACCCGCAATACTTTGCTCAATCGTTGCAATTTTCGCAAGGGCATCTGCTTGTTTTTTGCGTTCCATTTCTAAAACTTTTTCAGGTGCACCATTCACAAATTTTTCATTTGATAATTTAGCTTCAACCGATTTTAAAAAGCCTTTTGTATAATTTAGCTCTTCTGTAAGTTTTGCTATTTCGGCCTCTACATCAATATTTCCAGTAATTGGAATAAAATATTCATTTGATTTTACTCTATACGACAAAGCACCATCCACTTTATCAGAAACATATTCTAACGAAGTAACATTTCCTAATTTGCATATCACTGAATCAAAATAAGAATTTGATTTTTCATTGTTCACCACTTTCAAATCAATGGCGTCTTTGAACGGAATGTTTTTATCTTTTCTGATCGTTCTAATTCCAGAGATTACATCAATTGTGAAATCAAAATCGGAAATTAACTTTTCATCATATGATTTTGCTTTTGGCCATTCCGAAATGATTAAAGCTTGATTTGGAGTTCTATCTGTAATATGCTGCCAAATTTCTTCAGTTAAAAACGGCATAAACGGATGTAATAATTTTAAGTTATTTTCCAACATTTCAATTGCCTTTTCAAAGGTTACTTGATCAATAGGTTGTTGGTAAGCGGGTTTAATCATTTCTAAGAACCACGAACAAAAATCATCCCAAACCAATTTGTAGATGGCCATTAATGCATCGGAAATTCGGTATTTATCAAAGTTTTCTTCTATCTCAGTAAGAGTTCTTTGTAATTTGGTTTCGTACCATTCGATAGCCACTTTAGATGATTCTGGCTGTGGAATAGTGTTCGACACTTCCCAACCTTTAATTAATTTGAAGGCATTCCATATTTTGTTAGAAAATGCTTTTCCTTGGTTGCATAATTCTTCATCAAACATGATGTCGTTTCCTGCTGAGGCACTTAATAGTAAACCCACACGAACACCATCGGCACCAAATTTTTCTATTAATTCTAATGGTTCTGGAGAATTACCCAGCGATTTCGACATCTTACGGCGTTGTTTGTCTCGAACCAATCCGGTTAAATACACATTCGAAAATGGTTTTTCACCAGCATATTCATAACCTGCAATAATCATTCTGGCTACCCAAAAGAATAAGATATCTGGGCCTGTTACTAAATCGTTGGTAGGGTAGTAGTATTTGAATTCTTCATTTTCTGGATTTAAGACACCTCCAAAAACGGCCATTGGCCATAGCCAAGAAGAAAACCAAGTATCTAACGCATCTTCATCTTGCTTTAGATCGGATGTTTGAAGTTGGGAGTTGGATGTTTTAGCTTTAGCTAATTCCAATGCTTTTTCAATAGTTTCGGCAACTACAAAATCTTCTTTTCCATCGCCATAATAGTAGGCTGGAATTTGTTGTCCCCACCATAATTGACGCGATATATTCCAATCGCGAATGTTTTCCAACCAATGTTTGTAGGTGTTGTTAAAACGATTTGGATATAATTTTACCTCTTGTGTTTCTAATACCGATTTAATAGCAGGTTTTACCAATTCTTCCATACTTAAAAACCATTGGTCTGAAAGACGAGGTTCGATTACAGCTTTGGTTCTTTCGGAAGTTCCTACTTTATTTAAATGCGTTTCAGTTTTTGCTAGTGCTCCTGTTGCTTCTAATTCTTTTGCAATTTCTTCTCTAACAACAAAGCGGTCTTTTCCTTGATAATGCAATCCAAATGAATTTAGAGTAGCATCATCATTGAAAATGTCAATAATTTCTAATTGGTGTTTTTCACCTAGCGTTTTATCGTTCATGTCGTGAGCAGGAGTCACTTTTAAACATCCGGTACCAAACTCTACATCTACATATTCATCTTCAATAATTGGAATTACGCGTCCGCAAATAGGAACAATTGCTTTCTTACCTTTTAGGTGAGTGAAACGCTCATCATTTGGATTGATGCAAATTGCAGTATCTCCAAATATCGTTTCAGGTCGGGTAGTGGCAACAGTTAATAAATCTGCTAAACCTTCAATTTTATATTTTAAGAAATATAGTTTTCCTTGTTGTTCTTCGTAAATTACCTCTTCATCAGAAAGGGTAGTTTTTGCTTCAGGATCCCAGTTTACCATTCGGTAGCCGCGGTAAATTAATCCTTTATTGTATAAATCAACAAATGAATGAATTACGGATGCAGACATGTCTGGATCCATGGTGAATTTAGTTCGATCCCAATCGCAGGAACAACCTAATTGTTTTAGTTGTTCTAGAATAGTTCCACCATATTTGTTGGTCCAATCCCAAGCATGTTTTAGGAACTCTTCACGCGTTAAGTCGTTTTTATTGATTCCTTCGCTTTTAAGTTTGGCAACAACTTTTGCTTCGGTTGCAATAGAGGCATGGTCTGTTCCTGGCACCCAACACGCATTGAATCCTTTTAAACGTGCACGACGAATTAGAACATCTTGAATGGTATTGTTAAGCATGTGTCCCATGTGTAAAACTCCTGTTACATTTGGTGGAGGAATTACTATAGTATAGGGAGTTCTATGATCTGGCTTGGAAGAAAAATAATTGTTTTTCATCCAGTAATCGTACCATTTTTGTTCTACTTCTTTGGCGTTAAATTGAGCAGGAATTGCCATATTTATTATTCTGTATTTGATTTATTAATTTTACAAATGGAAAACCCAGTTTATTTAATAGCCCTGATAGAAGTGGAAATACTTGTTTTTCAAGTATTGAAACGAATAGCAGGAATATATTTTGTTAGTAAAGCCCCATGATTCGCTCCTAAAACTAACTTTAACAAATTGGTATGTTATTTGTAAATATATCTGCAAAAGTAAGTAATAACTACTTTTATAAAAAATTAAGATTTAAAATTTTGCTTTTTAATTTAAAGTGGTAATTTTACTAAACCAAAACAATTAAATTATAGACTTATGAAAAAGATATTCGTGGTTGCTTTTATGATTGCAAATAGCTTTGTTTTTGCACAAAGCGGGGCAAATATTGTATTTAAAGATAAGGATAATACAATTGATTATGGTACAGTTTCTAAGGATACTGATGATGGAGTTCGAAAATTTGAATTTACAAATACGGGTGATCAACCGTTGATTATTAAAAATGTGCAATCTACTTGCGGATGTACGGTTCCGAGTAAGCCTACGGGTGAGATTTTGCCTGGAAAATCGGAAGTGATTACGGTGAAATACAATATGAATCCGGGTCCAATTAGAAAAACAATTACTGTTGAAACGAATGCAGTAAATGTAGAAGGAGGGATGGTTGCTTTGAAAATTAAAGGAGAAGTAATTGTAAAACCGGAAGTGAATTTGCTTGAAAAGAAAAAAGCAGGTCCGATGCAATAAACCAATAAGAAATAAAAAAGGTCTGATTTTTCAGACCTTTTTTATTTGCTAAAACTACGATGTTACTGGCTTTGCTTTGATTACGAAATACAAGCCAATTAATATAAATGGTATGCTGAGCCACTGGCCTGTTGAGAAAATGGTGTTGTCACCAAATCCGCCTTGACTTTCTTTTACATATTCAACTACAAAACGAACACTCCACAATAATATCAAGAAAAGTCCAAATAAAAATCCTTGTTTTTGCGCTGTTTTTGTTTTCCAATATAAGAATAAAAGTAGGAAGAATACAAAAATATAGCAGAACGATTCATAAAGCTGGGCTGCATGTTTTAAAGGAACTTGCATTAACAAATTACTGTATTGCGGATCGTGTGCAATTGCATTATAAGCAGCATCGGGATCGCTGATTCCTGTTTTATTTACGGCATCTTGCTGAGAGAAATAGTCGCGAATGAATTTAATTCCGAAGGTGGTATTATTGGTTACTTTTCCAACAATTTCTGAATTGAAAAAATTACCAATTCTAACAAAAATAGCACCGCAAGCAACCGAAATTACAACTCTATCTAAAACCCATAAAATAGGACGCTTTATAATGTTTTTACTGTAAAAATACATTACAATTATTATTGAAATAGCGGCGCCATGGCTGGCTAATCCCGCAAAACCGGTGAATTTAAACTCGGGTTCGAATTTAAACGGTAAAATAATCTCCAATAAATGATTTCTAAAATATTCCCAATCATAGAAAAACACATGACCTAAACGAGCTCCAAGGAGTGTTGCAAGAACGGTCCAAACAAAAAGTGAATCTAATTTTTCGAGAGATTCTTTTTCATTCAGAAATATTTTTTTCATGATGTACCAGCCTAAAGCGAAGGCGATGACAAACATTAAACTGTAAAATCGTAAAAAAAGTGGTCCTAAGTGTATACCTTCAGCTGGATTCCAAATCATGGTTTTTAATTATTTTTTTCAAAAATAGTAATAATAAATAGATCCTATTTTAATTATAAGTTAATTGTGCTTGCATTTTTTTTCGGGTACCGGATCGTAACCTTTTTTACCCCAAGGGTTGCAGCTCAATACTCTTTTTATTCCCAAATAGGAACCTGTAAATATCCCGTGAATTTTTAGTGCTTCCGCAAAATAAGATGAGCAACTAGGTTCGTATCTACAGGAAGCCGGAGTAAAAGGAGAAATAGCTTGTTTGTAAAAATAAATTAATCCCAATAGTGGAGCAATTGCTATTTTATTGATACTTTTCATAGTAGTTAGAAACTATATGAAGTTCCGTCTTTACCATCTTTTAACTGAATATTTAAAGCTAATAATTTATCTCTAATTTCATCAGATAACGCCCAATTTTTATTTTCTCTGGCTGTTTTTCGCATTTCAATAAGCATCTCAATAACCCCTTCTAATTTTTGGGTTGTATTGTTAGAAGCTTTTTCATTTTTAATACCCAAAATTTCAAAAGTGAATGTTTCTAAAGTAGTTTTTAATTCAGCCAAATCAAAGGCTGAAATTGCCTCTCTTTTGTCATTTAAAACATTAACAAATCGAACGCCTTCAAATAAATTTGCAATTAAAATTGGGGTGTTGAAATCATCGTTCATTGCATCATAACAATTTTGTTTCCATGTTGTTATGTCAACCGATGAAGTTTCGCTCGGAGTAATTTCATTGCATAGTTGAATGCCTTCCATTAATCGTGTAAATCCTTTTTCGCTCGCAATCATTGCCTCATTTGAAATGTCTAAAACGCTTCGATAATGCGCTTGCAGGAAACAAAAACGAACGGTATTTGCATCAAATTCTTTCTCAAAAAATTGATTTCCTCCTTCAATTAATTCCATTGGTAGGATATAGTTTCCGGTAGATTTACTCATTCGCAATCCGTTCATGGTGAGCATGTTGGTATGCATCCAATAATTTACCGGTGAAGTACCGTTACATGCCTTTCCTTGAGCAATTTCGCATTCATGGTGCGGAAATTTTAAATCCATTCCACCACCATGAATATCAAATTTTTCTCCTAAATATTTGGTGCTCATTGCAGTACATTCAAGGTGCCAACCAGGAAATCCCTCTCCCCAAGGTGAATTCCATCTCATGATGTGAGCAGGAGAAGCGTTTTTCCAAAGCGCAAAATCCTGTGGATTTTTCTTTTCATTTTGGCCGTCTAAATCTCGTGTATTTGAGAGTAGCTCTTCTACATTACGATTATTTAATTCACCATAATTCATGCCTCTTTTATTGTATTCCAACACGTCAAAATAAACCGATCCTTGACTTACATAGGCAAATCCGTCATTGATTAATTTTTGCGTTAATTCAATTTGTTCTAGAATATGTCCGGTAGCTGTTGGCTCAATAGTGGGTGGAGCAAAGTTGAAATGATCTAATACTTTATGAAAATCAACGGTATATTTTTGAACCACTTCCATGGGTTCTAATTTTTCAAGTCGGGATTGTTTTACAAAACGATCGTTTTCAATGTTTCCATCATCGGTAAGGTGACCTGCATCGGTAATGTTCCGGACATAACGAACTTTGTAATCTAAATGCTTTAGGTATCTAAAAATAACATCAAAACTCATAAAAGTTCTAACATTTCCCAAGTGTACATTGCTGTAAACAGTAGGTCCACAAACATACATCCCAACAGCACCCTCATTTATGGGGTTAAAGGTTTCTTTTTCTCCAGATAGGGTATTGTATATTTTAAGGTTTTGATTTTTAAATAGTGGCATAGTATTCTAATTAAAACGAGGTGTCTAGTTTTATATATTCTAAAAATTCTTTTCTTACGGCTTCTTCTTTAAATTTCCCTCCAAATTCAGAAGTTACCGTGCTGCTTTCAATATCTCTAATTCCACGAGAATTCACGCATAAATGTTTTGCATCTATGATGCAAGCCACATTTTCAGTATTCAGAACTTTTTGCAATTCTCTAACAATTTGAATGGTTAAACGTTCTTGTACTTGTGGTCTTTTTGCAAAATAATCAACAATTCGATTCATTTTAGAAAGTCCTACAACTGTTCCGTTTGAAATGTAGGCGACGTGTGCTCTACCAACAATAGGTAGCAAGTGGTGTTCGCAAGTAGAATATAAAGTAATGTTTTTTTCTACAAGCATTTCATTGTACTTGTATTTGTTTTCAAAAGTGGATGAACTTGGTTTTTTATTTGGATTTAATCCACCAAAAATTTCTTTTACAAATAGTTTTGCAACTCGCTCAGGTGTTTTTCTTAAACTATCATCGGTAAGGTCCATTCCAAGTGTAGAAAGGATATTTTCTACATTTTTTTTAATGCTTTCAATTTTCTCATCTTCTGTTTTTTCAAACGCATCTTTTCTAAGGGGAGTTTGCTCGTTTGTGCCAATATGGTTGTTTCCTAATTCGTCGGTTAAATCTTCTTGATTACTCATTTTTTTTGATGATAAATTAAAATGTAAAGTAACTGCAAAGATAAATATTATAAAATTATTAATACATAAGATTTAAAATTTTTAAAAATTGAACTAATTGAGTTATTTTTTGGTTAAATTTATGTATATTTCGCTCCTTAAAATTAAATTTCAAAATGAGAAAAAATTTACTATTTTCATTATTAAGTCTTTTGTTTATTAATACATTATCTGCTCAAAATTTATTAACTAATGGCAATTTTGAGTTAGGAAATACTGGTTTTACAACTGATTACCAGTACTTTGTTAATGCTCCATTACCAAATGGTCAACAAAAGGCATATGGAATCGTGAATGCTCCAAATATTTGGTTTTCCTCTTTTAGTTCATGTACAGATCGTACTAGTGGTTCTGGAAAAATGATGGTAATTGATGGTTCCTCAACCAATGGAGGTAACGATAAATTTTGGTCACAAACAATTTCCACCACTACAAATCAAAATTATACTTTTAGTTATTGGGTTCAAACAGTTGCAACGCCAAATCCTGCTGTGATTGCTGTAAAAATTAATGGAGTATTATTAGGAACAAATACTGCTCCTGTTACTGCAACATGTGGTAATTGGACTCAATATTTTTTTGTTTGGAATTCTGGATCAAGTACTTCTGCAAATATTCAAATGTTTGATTTGAATACTCAAGTTTCGGGAAATGATTTTGCAATAGATGATTTGTCATTTAATTCTCAATTAGAAATTACAGTTCCTAATAGTCAATCATTTTGTAATGGAACTTTGTTACCGTCTTTAAATTTTACCAGTAATCAACCTGGAACTACTTTTTCATGGACAAACAGTAACCCATTACTTCCAATTGGAAGCCAAGGTACAGGTAATATTACAAATGTATTAGCAACAAATAGTTCTTCAAATCCAATTGTTGCTACAATAACTGTTACGGGATCTTCAAATGGTTTTGTGGATAATATAAAACAATTTACTATTACGATCAACCCTTCTCCAAATGTAATTGTAAATAGTATTCAAAAATGTTTTGGTGATACTACGCCTGCAACAATAACTGCATTAACTAATATTCCAGGGACTTATAATTACAATTGGACTAGTTTGCCCACAGGTGTTACTAACCCAGGAAATAATTCAAGTGTTAACAATGTAACTGTTGCAGGAAATTATACGGTTATAGTAACAAATACAGCAACAGGTTGTGTAAGTCCTCCAGCAACAGGTATTTTTTCATTTGATTATAATTGCTGTTCTGGTGCAAGTGATATTGTAATTACAAATCTAAATCCTGAAATTTGTGATAATAATAGTTGTACTACATTATCAGCTTCTTTTGTTGATGTAAGATCCACTTCTTCCTACACAGTTTCATCAATTCCATATGCACCATTAGCGCCACTTGGTAATCCAGGAACCTCTCTTTGTGCCATTGATGATGCTTACACCGCACCTGTTGTGATGCCTGCCGGTTTTAAGTTCAATTTTTATGGTAATTGTTACAATATTTTCCAAGTAAGTACAAATACTTACTTAACTTTTAATGCGACAAATCTTAATTGTGTTGGAAATACAAGTCCATGGGCATTTACTAATCAAATTCCGCAGTTAGCATTAAATAATCCCGCTTTTCGAAATAGTATTTATTTTCCTATGCAGGATACAAACCCTGCTGTTGCATCAGCTGCAAATCCTGTGGATATAAGATACATAGTTGATGGTATTGCGCCATGTAGAAAATTAATTATTAATGTAAAAAACATGCCACTTTACCAATGTGGATCAGCACAAGGATTACAAGAAAGTCAATTAGTGCTTTTTGAAGGAACGAATATTATTGAAGTTCATGTTAAAAGACGTTCTGTTTGTAATAATTGGAATTCTGGAAGTGGAGTAATTGGAATTCAAAATAATACGGGTACTGCTGGAGTTGCAGCACCAGGAAGAAATACTGGTCCATGGAGTGTTTTAGATACTCCAATATCTCCACCCGAAAGTTGGCGATTTACACCATCAGGACCTTCATTAACTTCGTTTAAATGGTTAGATGCAAGTGGTGCAACTATCAGCACCTCACCATCTATTTCAGTTTGTCCAACAGCTACATCTACCTATAGAGCACAAGTAACTTATAGTGATTGTTCATTGTTAGGACCACCCACTACAAGAACTATCTTTAAAGATGAAACAATATATGTTTATCCGGATGATACTTTAAACCCTGTTGATATTATTAATTGTGCAAACAATAATAATTTTAATTTAACTTCTAATGGACCAATTGTACTAGGAAGTTTACCTGCAGGTAGTTATGATACACCAACATACTTTACTTCACTATCTGATGCACAAAATGGTTTAAATCCAATTACAAACCCTAGTTCTTACTCTATACCATCAGGAACAAGTCAAACAATTTATATGAATTTAACTAGCACTTCTAATATCTGTGTTAGAGTTAAACCATTTAAAATATTGTTTTCTACCCCTTTAGTGTACAATCAAGCAGCTTCAATCTTTAGTAACCAGGCTGTAGGTTTTAATTTTAATTCAAGTACTTCAACCTCTTTGCCAACAGCATCTTACAATGTAACGGGATTAACGTTAGCCCCTGGATTAACTATCTCTGGAGGTAATCCTCAAGTTGCAACTGGATTATTAGCTACTGATTTAGCTAATGATGTTTTTACAAATTCTACAACTACACCTTTGAATGCTTTATATACGGTAGTTCCTGTTAGTGCTACAGGTTGTTTAGGAACTCCATTTACTGTAACAATAACGGTAATGCCACAAAGTGGAATAACTAGATGCAGTAAAGAAGCAGTTGGAGTTAATTTTAATTCACCAATAATTGTTGCAGCTACTTATAATGTAACGGCATTAAACTTAAATGGATTAACTGTTTTTGCTGGAAATCCTCAAGTAGTTAATGGATTAATTGCATCAGATTTAGCAGATGATTCCTACATTAATACTACTAATGCACCAGTTGATGTAGTTTATACTGTAGTGCCTGTTAGTGCTTCCGGTGTTGCAGGCGCTTCATTCACAATTACTGTAACTGTTAATGCTACTCCCGCTCTCCCTTTAGTTACTACCCCAGTAACTTATTGCCAAGGAGCTACTGCAACGGCATTAAGTGCAACTGGCACAGGTTTGTTATGGTATACTGTAGCAACAGGAGGTACAGGTTCTGCAACAGCCCCTACACCAACTACTGCAACAGCTGGAACTTCGATATATTATGTATCTCAAACATTATCTGGTTGTGAAGGTCCTAGAGAATCAATATCAGTTACCGTAAATGCTACACCTGCATTACCAACAGTTACCACACCAGTAACTTATTGCCAAAATGATATTGCCACAGCATTAACTGCTACAGGCACAGGTTTGTTATGGTATACTGTAGCAACAGGAGGCACAGGATCTGCTACAGCTCCAACCCCAAGTACTGCAACAGCAGGAACTATAACCTATTATGTATCTCAAACGATTTTAGGTTGTATAAGCCCAAGAGCATCTATTTCAGTTACAGTTAATGCTACACCACTCTTACCAACAGTTACTTCGGCAGTAACTTATTGCCAAGGAGCTACAGCAACGGCATTAACTGCTACAGGCACAGGTTTATTATGGTATACTTTAGCAACAGGAGGTACAGGATCTGCTACAGCCCCAACACCAAGTACTACAACAGCTGGAACTACAACATATTATGTATCTCAAACGATTTTAGGTTGTGAAGGACCAAGAGCATCTATTTTAGTTACAGTAAATGCTATACCGGCCTTACCAACAGTTA
>Ga0078894_10000542_pt1 | contig 26430 bp, 34 predicted proteins | sample LauGreSu1BDMLBSD_2_FD_67506 | JGI IMG/M metagenome (GOLD analysis project Ga0078894, IMG submission 67506) | Freshwater lake microbial communities from Lake Michigan, USA - Su13.BD.MLB.SD (version 4) (version 4) | ecosystem: Environmental > Aquatic > Freshwater > Lake | place: Lake Michigan... | reverse complement strand
TCATTCCTTGAAGAATTAACAACAGAAGCGGTTAGGGAGCTCATTAAATTACTCAATCCGGAAGAAAGGAAAATCACCCTTTCGTTACTCGGATACCCTGAAGGAAGCGTGGGAAGGCTGATGACCCCTGATTATATTGCTGTACAAGCAGATTGGACAATCGCTGAAGTATTGGAACATATTCGAGAAGTTGGCCAGGAAAGTGAAACCATTGATGTGATCTATGTAATTAACGATCAGGGACAATTGGTTGATGACGTTAGGATCAAAGAATTTCTTATTTCACCACCTGAAAAATTTGTGAGTGAACTCACTGATGGAAGGTATGTTGAACTGAATGTATACGACAACCAGGAAATGGCAAACCAGGTTTTCAAAATGAATAATAGAGTTGCCTTGCCGGTAGTTGATAACAATAATATTCTTTTGGGTATTGTCACTATCGATGACATCCTTTGGGTTGCCAATGAGGAGTTCAGTGAAGACATGCAGAAAATGGGAGGTACCGAGGCGCTGGAAGAACCATACCTTGAAATATCCATACTAAAACTATTTAAAAAAAGAGTAGGATGGCTGATCGTTCTTTTTCTCGGTGAGATGCTTACTGCCACAGCCATGGCAACATACGAAATTGCGTTAGACAAAGCTCTTGTTCTATCTCTATTTATACCATTGATTATTTCTAGTGGAGGCAATACAGGTTCACAAGCATCTTCACTTATCATACAAGCCCTTACTGTAGGTGAAGTTTCTCTAACTGACTGGTGGAATGTAATGAGAAGGGAAATTATATCAGGAATCATGCTTGGAACTGTTCTAGGCATCATTGGATTCAGCAGGGTTGTACTATGGTCGCAAATCTTTCCTCATGTGTACGGTCCACATTTTATGTTAATTGCATTTGTCGTAGGCATTTCCCTGATTGGCGTTGTTTTATTTGGAACAATTACAGGATCGATGCTACCAATTATATTAAAACGTTTGGGTGCAGACCCCGCTGTTTCTTCAGCACCATTTGTAGCAACCCTTGTTGATGTAACAGGCGTGATAATATATTTCAATTGCGCCTATCTTTTTCTAAAAGGCACTTTGCTTTAAAACTTTTACTTGGCAATTTTGTTGAATATCGTGCGACAACAAGAAGCAGATAGTTAAAAAATTACACTATAAAAATGAAAAGGCCTTGGAATAGGGTTAACCTGCCTGTTTACAGCATAAGTTCTAAACATGCTGATCAAGAAAATATGCACATCTGCACCTATGTGTCCTCTGTTAGCATGACTCCTAAAAGAATGATGGTTGCGATTTTTAATGGGACCAAAACACTTGAACTAGCAGAGACAGAAAAACATTTTATACTTCAATTGCTAGCAGAAAAACAATACAATCTCGTAAAACTATTAGGACAATCGTCGGGAAAAACAATCAATAAAATTGGGAGGCTTGAAAAAAGAAAATTGATAGGTATGTGGAAAAATTTCAAGGTGTTGAAAGAAGCCCTGGCATACATGGAATTAAAAGCAATCAGTATTTCAAGCGCTGGAGACCACGTTGTATTTGTTTGTGATGTAATAAGTTTTTACAACAACCTACCCGGGGAACCTTTAACTTTGAACTTATTAAGAGACAAGGGAATTGTGAGGGGTTGAGATCACTAAAATATTTGTGTATATCATGAAAATAGCATCAATTGAAATTGTCAAATTAACAATTCCAATGGAGCCCTTTGTAATTGCAACTGAGACTTGCTATGAAGCAAAAAATATTTATCTCAGGATACTTACAGATGAAGGCATTGAAGGTGTTGGCGAATGTTCAGCTTTCCCCATGCTTGTTGGTGAAACCCAGGAAACATGCTTTGCGGTTGCAAAAGATCTCGCAAAAATCATGAAGGGGAAAGACCCACTTCAGATCGAAGAGAGAATGGAAGAGTTAAGTGCACATATTGCATTCAATAGTACCATTAAGAGTGCGTTTGACATGTGTTTGTATGATATAGGAGCAAAGAACAAAAATCTATCCTTATACCAATTCCTCGGTGGCAGAAAAAAAGAAATCCAAACTGACCTTACTATTGGAATTGATACTCCTGAAAAAATGGCATCAAAAGCCTTGAAATATGTTGAAGACGGTGTGAAAATCATCAAAGTTAAATTGGGAAAAAATGGGAAAGAAGATGTAGAGAGAATTAAACAAATCAGAAATGCAGTTGGCAACAATATCATTTTAAGAGTAGACGCCAATCAAGGTTGGAATTTTGAAACAGCATTAGAAACACTTAACGCCATAACACCATTCAATATTCAATTTTGTGAACAACCAATGCACCATAAGAATGATCAACTACTACCTAAATTGAAATCGTTAGTAAGCATTCCAATTATGGCAGACGAAAGTGTTTTTGATCACCATGATGCAGAAAGCCTGATAAAAGCAGGTGGCTGTGATTACATCAACATCAAGTTGGCAAAATCTGGTGGCATTCTTGAAGCAATAAAAATTGCAGATACTGCAGCGAAATACAATATACCATGTATGCTTGGCGGAATGGTAGAAAGCAGACTTGCACTCACTGCAAAAGTTCATTTAGCAATGTCACACGAAAACATTGCATTTTATGACCTAGACACCTGCCTACTTGGACAATTGGAAGACCCAGTTTCAGATGGTGCAGTGTACAATAACTATTACCTTGACTTACCAAATAAAGTAGGTATTGGTGCAGACATTTATCCTGACTATATAAAAAATGCAGAAAGATTAATTATCTAAAAACATATTATGTCAACAAAAAAAGTATCAGACACAAAAGTTATCATGACCGAACTTGTATTTCCAAATGACACCAATTTTTATGGAAACCTTATGGGAGGCCGACTGATGTACTGGATGGATACTGCTGCAGCAATGTCAGCAGGCAAGCATTGCAACGTACCAGCTGTTACTGTATCTGTAGACAATATTTCATTTGAGGCACCCATCAAACTTGGAAACGTGGTTCATATTGAAGCACAGGTAAGTCGGACATTCAACTCTTCCATGGAAATTCACATAATGGTTTGGGGGGAAGATTTGAAAGAACAATATAAATACAAAAGCAATGAAGCATTTTTCACATTTGTGGCCTTAGACCCAAATGGCAAACCAAGACCAGTACCTCAAATTTTACCAGAAACTGAAGAAGACATAAAAGTATATGACGGTGCACTGAGAAGAAGGCAACTAAGGTTGGTATTAGCAAAAAAAATGAAGGCAGAAGATGCTACAGAACTGAAGGCCTTGTTTACAAAGTAAAACATTAAGATACTAGCCTGCCCCTTCAAGTTGATGGTGCCCTCCCTTTAGCATGAATTTCTTGCTTTGTTCTATGGCATCCATAACGGTTTCAAGTATTGAATCAACACTTGCAGAATAATCAATATCCAATGGTTCTTTAAAGCGAATAGAAAGCAATGTTCCCTTTTTCTTGAAGCTTAGTCCCTTCCTGGTAAAGGCACGCCAAAAGCCATTGATCACAACAGGAATCACAATAGGTTTATTTTCTTTTATAATGTGGGCTGTTCCCTTTCTGCCCGGAGCAAACGGCCTAGTTGTTCCTTGCGGAAAAGTTATAACCCAATTGAGTTTTAAGGCATCATATATCTTACTAAAGTCATTCGCATCTACATCACGTTGAATATCTTTGCCGCCTGAGCGCCAAGTTCTTTTCACAGTGATAGCACCACACAAAGCAAATAAGCGACTTATAATACTATCTTTCATCGTTTCCTCTGCTGCAACAAAATTTACATTGCTAAATGGATTCAATAAATAATAAGGGATGCCCAACTTATTTATTTTTCTCCATTTTACAGCACAAAAAACATGTATGAATGCAATGACATCAGCAAAATAGGTTTGATGATTACTAACAAACAATACATTTTTTTTAGGAAGATTTTTGAGGTATTCCGTACCGCTGATTTTAATTTTATTTATGATGGCTATACCCGGATAAGTGCATATGCCTATTATAGCATATAATATTTTACGTAATGGATTTATTCTAGAAAGCCGATCAATATTCATCTTGTTAAGATAAGTATTATTTACCCAATTCAAAGCCTTTAAGAATAATTTCAGGGGAAGAATAATTCATTTCAGATATGAAATTATTCAATACTTTAGATACAATAAAAATGGATATATGTCGCTAACAACAGCAATATTTGACATGGACGGACTAATAGTAGACTCCGAACCACTTTGGTATGAAGCAGCGATTGAGGTGTTGAACGATTATGAAATAAAACTTGATCAAGAACTATATAATACTTCAATAGGCCTGAGAACAAAGGAGTTCCTGCATCATTGGTTTACATATTTCAATATAAACATTAACGAAATTCCACGATCTGAAAAAAGGATCACGGATATTGTAATTTCAAAAGTTGAAAAATCTTGTGTCATGATGGAAGGCGTTCATGATGCAATTGAACTGATCAAGAAAAGAGATTTCAAAATTGGACTTGCCAGCTCCTCACCGATTTCGTTAATTGAAACTGTTGTAAGAAAAACAGGATTAAACGATGTCTTTACAATAAAAAAATCTGCAGAGCACCTACCCTTTGGGAAACCCCATCCACAGGTGTTTTTGGAATGTGCAGAAGGATTACAGAGCAAGCCAACTGAATGTTTTTGTTTGGAAGACTCTTTTAATGGATTGATTGCAGCAAAAGCTGCAAGAATGAAATGCATTGTAGTTCCACATCATGATCAATTTAATGAGCTACGATGGAATGCGGCCGACTTGAAATTAAAAACACTGAAGTTATTAACCAGCCAACATTTAACTGATTTAGTAAAATGAAAAGGGTCTTGTAATTCATTACAAGACCCTTTTATTTTGAGAGAGTGAATAGGATTAATTATCCCTCTTCACCATCTTCCATTTTCTTTTTCAATTCAGCTAGAACACCAAGGTCACCAAGCGTAGTTTTCTCAACCTTGCTCTGGATATCCTTTACGGCCTTTTTGGTTTTAGCAGCATCAGCTTTCTTCTCCTTTACAACTGCCTCTTTTTCTTCAGCTATTACTTGCTCCCAAATTCTTGCATGACTGAGAACAATTCTTTTTTCATTGCGATCGAATTCTATCACCATGAATTTATTTGTTTCATCAGCAGCAACTGATTTGCCATCTTCTTTTGCCAAATGACGTGCTGGAGCATATCCTTCAAGACCATAAGGAAGCTGAACAACAGCACCTTTTTCATCTTTCTTCACAACAGTACCCTCATGGATTGAACCAATTGCGAAGGTTTCCTGAAGTGAATTCCAAGGATCTTCTTCAAGCTGTTTGTGGCCAAGTTGTAGTTTTCTATTTTCTTTATCAATGTTAAGAATCATAACATCAATAGAACTACCTGACTTCACAAATTCGGTAGGGTGATTGAACCTCTTCAACCAGCTTAGATCGCTGATATGAATCATTCCACCAATACCTGGCTCAAGTTCTACAAATACACCATATGGAGTGATGTTCTTAACCAATCCTTTATGACGGCTTCCAACAGGGAATTTATCTTCGATGATACTCCAAGGGTCGCTTGTAAGTTGCTTGATAGACAAACTCATCTTTCTGCTGTCTTTATCAAGTGTAACTACTTTTGCTTCATACTCATCTCCAAGTTTGAAGAACTCCTTGGCATTAACAGGTGTATTTGCCCAAGTGATCTCACTCACGTGAACAAGACCTTCAACACCAGGTGTGATTTCCAAAAATGCACCGTAGTCTTCAATATTGACAACCTTACCTTTAACTGACGCATTTTCCTGAATATCTGGAGAAAGGGTATCCCAAGGATGTGATGTAAGTTGCTTAAGACCAAGACTGATCCTACGCTTTTCATCATCAAAATCCAATACAACAACATTGATTTTTTGATCAAGCTTAAGAACCTCAGAAGGATGGTTGATACGTCCCCAGCTGATATCAGTGATATAAAGCAAACCATCTACTCCACCTAGATCAAGGAATGCTCCAAAATCTGTGATGTTTTTGATTGTTCCTTCAAGTACCTGACCTTTCTCAAGCTTACCCATGATCTCTGCACGCTGTGCTTCAATATCACTCTCAATGAGTGCCTTATGGGAAACAACTGCATTCTTAATGGTCTCATTGATTTTAACCACTTTGAACTCCATTGTCTTTCCAACAAATTGATCATAATCAGTAACAGGCTTCACATCGATTTGAGATCCAGGCAAGAATGTTTCCATGCCCATGATGTCAACGATAAGTCCACCTTTTGTTTTGCTGGTAACATAGCCTGTAACGACTTCACCAGACTTGTGCATCTCAACAATACGTTCCCAAGCACGTGATACACGAGCTTGCTTACGACTTAGATGAAGATGTCCTTCCCTGTCTTCTTTTTCAACAACCATTACCTCAACTACATCTCCTGTCTTTAAACCATGTAAGTCGCGGAACTCATTCAAAGAAATGAGTCCATCACTTTTGAAACCGATGTTAATTACCACATCTGTTTTTGTTAGGCCTACTACAGTACCTTGAACCATTTCACCATCGGTGATCTGCTTGAATGTACCTTCATAAACTGCATCGTACTTTTGTTGCTCCTCATTGTTGTAATGGGCAACGTTACGTTTGTCAATGCTCCAATCGAAATCATCGTGTGCGGAGACGTTTGACGGATTTACTAGTGTGTTGTTTTCTTCCACTATTTAATTCCTCCTTTTGTTTAAATTTCAACCTGTTTTGTCAGGCTGATTTGGGGACGGCAAAGGTAGCGGAAAATCTGAATTTAGGCGCAAAAAAACAGCGATTTTAAGGCTGTTTTACCTCAAAAAAAGGCTCTATTTAGCCATATCAGCTTACTGGACCATTTTTTTGATCCCTAAAACCAATTTATCGAGGTCTTTCAGTGAAGTGTAAACGTTGGGAGTTATTCGAACCCCATGTACATTTTCCCAATTTATGGCAACACAATGTATTTTATGCTTGTTGAACAACTCGCCGGAAACCTCCTCGGGCTTCTTTCCTTCAATTGCAATATTTGCAATTGCACAAGACATCTTAGTGTTATTAGACTGCAAAAAAGAGACCCTATTCAATCCCTTTACTTGATTTACCCAATAATCTTTTAAGAACCTCAAACGAGCTTCCTTTCTTGGAGCTCCAATCATTTCATGAAAATCTGCTGCTGCACCAATAGACATTTCAGATGCAAAAGAGCGGGTTCCAAGGGATTCAAACTTTCGTATATCGGTTCCGTCAGGTTCATTATTTGACAGCAACGCCCAAACATTTTTTATTTTTTCCTTTTTGATATAAAGCAATCCGCTTCCAAATGGTGCACTCATCCATTTATGAAGTGAGGAAGCAAAATAGTCGCAACCCAGATCAGGAATTTTAAAATCAAAATGTGCTAAGGTGTGAGCACCATCAGCTATAACTTCAATACCCATCTTATGTGCTTCATCTGCAATCTTTTTTACCGGCATAATTTGACCAGTCCAATTAATGAGGTGTGTAACCATAACAACTTTAGTCCGGGCCGTAAATGCATTCGTATAATATTTCACAATATCATCTTCACGATCAATTGGCAAAGGAAGATCAACCCAAACAAGCTTTATTCCATCTCGCTTTTCACGTTGCCTCCATGCATTGATCATATTGGGATAATCCTGTTTAGTTAAAACAACCTCATCGCCTTGCTTGAGATTCAACCCAAAGATGACTGTATTCAACCCCTCAGTGGAATTTCTATTGATTGCGATCTCTTCTGCGTCACAACCGCAAATTCCTGCAAGCTTTTCACGTAATGGCTCACGACCTTGGTCTAGAATTTGCCACATGTAATATGATGGCGCTTCATTGCAATATTGATAAAACCTAATATGTGCATCTTGTACAACCTTGGGTTGAGGTGCAACGCCACCGTTGTTTAAATTTATTATGTTAGGACTGACAGTATATGCCTCACGAATCCATCCCCAAAAATCTTCATCACTGTCAAAAGATCCTTCTTGAAAATTATGATGAGAAGCTTGCATAGCAAATGCAGGATTCACTGCCTGTAGAAACGGCAAGCCAGTCATAGCACCTGAAAACAACCTGATGAAATTACGTCTGGAAGGATGTTGCATAAACGTTAGATATAAATAAGATTTATAATTAATTTTTAGTATGATACTGTAAGTGTTGCTTTACACTTGGTATAAACCAGTATTAAATTAGTAAATTTTTAGTGAGAAATTAAAAACGCTCTTATTTATTTATGCATATAAGCTTACGCGTCTTTTGTAACCTCCGAAATATGCATCGCAACAGTCCAACCACTCGACCAAGCATGCTGGAAATTATAACCGCCTGTAATACCATCCACATTTAAAACCTCCCCTGCAAAATACAAGCCCTTAATTAAATTACTTTCCATTGTAGCCTGGTTGATGCATTCCAGCATTACTCCACCTGCAGTAACAAATTCTTCCTTAAATGTTGTTTTTCCTTGAACGACATACTCATCGGCACAAATAACTTTTGCCAATGTATTTACAGAAGTACTAGAAACATTGCTCCATGATTGATCTGAAAATATCTTACTTTTCTCTAAAAGATAATTCCACAGTCGATTGGGAAGATTATATGGATTTTTTACGCCTATTGATTGCTTTGCCAATTTAATTCTATTATCCTTCAAGTCTTGCAAAATTGAGCTTTCATGAAAAAAAGGCACCCAATTCAATCTAACCCTGAAATCATAATTCAACTTATGTAAATCACGTGCAGCAACAGAAGACATTTTTAAAACCGATGGTCCACTCAAGCCCCAATGTGTAATGATCAAAGGTCCTCTTTCTTGCATACCGGTATTAGTGATTTTTACAGCAACATCTGTTACTGAAACACCCATTAGCTCGTGGAGTTTTTTATCGGAGATATTAAATGTAAACAATGAAGGAACTGGTGCTTCAATTTCAACACCTAAATTTTTTAACCAATCAAATCCTGATACCATTGGTGAACCACCTGTGGCAATACATATAAAATCAGCATCTATATTTTGAACTAATTTATCAGGCCCATTTAAACTAAGTTCGAAACCACCTTTTAATTTGGGCCTGATCTCATCAACCCTTGTTTGCATTAAAATTTTAACGCCATATTTTGTGGATTCCTGTAAAAGACAATCTATAATTGATTGTGAATCATCTGTAACAGGAAACATACGACCATCGTGTTCTGTTTTGAGTAACACGCCCCTTTCTTGAAACCATGAAACTGTATCATTGCTTGAAAAGCGATAGAGGGATTTTTTCATAAAATTTTTTCCTCGTGGGTAGGCCGGTGTCATATCTGAAACCTCTTCAGAATAATGAGTGACATTGCATCTGCCACCGCCACTTACTTTTACTTTTGAAAGCAGCTTGGATGTTTTTTCAACAATGATCACTTCAAGGTTTTTACATAATCTAGCAGCATTTACTGCACAAAAAAAACCTGAAGCACCACCGCCTATAACAATTAATTTTTTTTTCATTTAGGCAACATCATGATGGATGCAAAAATCTCAATTCCCTCAAAAAAATTCTTCAACCGAATATTTTCATTCTCAGCATGTTGGTTGTTATCATGATTTGCAATGGGAACAGTTACAGGTTGCGTTTTTAAAACTTTCTCAAAAACATAAAGTGGCAAACTCCCGCCCAACGTGGGCATCAAAATAGGGTCTTCGCCTGATGCAATCGCTACCGCTTTTGAAATGCGTTTAGCAAATAGATTATCCAATGAAGTTTTTTGTGCATTGTATCCATCTGATCTAACAACCTTGCATATCTTTTCATGTGTTAAACGTTCTTGATCCGTTGGATCAGTTTCAGTAACATAAAATCCTTGACTCTTAATGTGTTCAATGACCTTATCCTGCTGCCTCTTCCAATCATTTCCAACAACAAGCCTCAAATCAATAGAGGCGATTGCCTTGGTAGGAATTACATTAGCAGATTTCTCTCCAACACCTGCACTTTGAATTCCATTGATATTCAAAGAAGGTACATTCAAAGATGTATTCAACGAAGTTGGTCTTTCTGATTTTCTAAATCCAAGCTCATTTTTCATTTGCTCATCAACGGAAGGAATTTTTGCTAGCGCCTCTTTTTCAGAAGCTGTCAGAGGAACAACATCATCATAAAATCCTTTGATGGTAACATTACCGTTTTCATCTTTCATACTTGCGAGCAACTTCGAAAGTTCCATTGCAGGATTGGGTACCCAATTTCCATAATGCCCCGAATGCAATGGTCGCTTTGGTCCTATGACAGTAAGCTCAAGATGTGTATCGCCCCTCACCCCAAAAACAACTTGTTTCTTTCCAGACTGATGAACAGGCCCATCACATATCACCCACATATCAGCAGTGAGTAGCGACTTGTATCGATTAAGAATTTCTTCCAAGTGTGTTGATCCGGCTTCCTCTTCACCTTCAAAAAAGAATTTGATATTGACAGCAGGTTGTAATTTTAATGCAGCAACAGCTGCATAGGCTTCAATGATGGACATGACACCACCCTTATCGTCAGATGCACCTCTTCCATAGATTCTCCACATTGGATTGAAAGCATTATCATTGCTTGGCCAATCAATTTGTTTACCCCCTTTATCAAATGCATTATCATAAAGGATTGGTTTGAACGGATGTAAACCACTATACCATTTACTTGAATCAACAGGCTGTCCATCATAATGCGCATAAAAAACAACAGTTTCCTTGGCGCCAGGAGTATTTACTTCCCCATAAACAACGGGTGGCTTGTTGGGAGTTGTAGGATAAAGTAGTTGAACATTTCCAATATGCTTACTACGCATATAGCCAGCAATCCAGTCAGCATTCTTCTGAATATTTTTAATATCAGAAGCGATGTTTGGAATTGAAAGCAATTCAACATATGACCGTATGATTTCGTGTTGCTTGCTTTCTGTATACTGCTTTACGCTGGTGATGTTTGGCATCTGTGCCAATACAATTGCCGGGAATATAAATATCAAAAAAAGTATCTTTCTCATAACATAAAGTTATGAGATACTATTGAACGAGAAAATGTTTAATTTGAATTAATACTCCCCGATCAATGCAGGGTTCTTGGATTCATTGATCATGATTTGATCAAAACTTGAAAGCACATCAGCTTTGCCTTTTTTTACACAAATAGTATGTTCGTAGTGCGCTGAGTATTTACCATCCTTTGTCCTAACGGTCCAACCATCCTCATCATAAAAAACGTCTTTGGTACCCAGGTTGATCATTGGCTCAATTGCAATGACCATGCCTTCTTTAAGCTTTGGTCCCGTACCTTTTTTTCCAAAATTTGGGACTTGGGGGTCTTCATGCAAATGCCTACCTAAACCATGTCCAACCAACTCCCTTACAACTCCAAAATTATATTTTCGTTCAGCAAAATCTTGAACAGCAAATGAAATATCTCCCACGCGGTTTCCAACATGGGCTTTTTCAATTGCCATATTGAGTGATTCACGTGTAACGTGCATTAATAGTTGATGGTCGCTCGATACAGGCGCAATTCCAAAAGTATATGCGCTGTCACCATGATATCCATTCTTATAGACACCTACATCAATAGAAACAAGGTCTCCTTCACGGATCTCATTTTTATTTGGAAACCCATGAACAACAGCATCGTTTACTGAAATACATGTTGCAAATGGATAACCCTTATAGTTTTTGAAAGATGGAACAGCCTTGTTATCAAGTATAAACTCCTCTGCCCTTGCATTTAAAAATTCAGTTGTAATACCTGGTTTTAAAATTGAGGCAAGTTCTGCCAATGTCTGGCTTACCAGCAATGCACTTTCCCGAATCAGTTCGATTTCGGCAGCAGTCTTGATGTGAATCATATTAAATAGAAGGAGTGGTTGCAGCTTGCCTTCCCTGTATCCTTCCACCAGCCATTAATCCATCGTATTGGCGCATCAACAAATGTGTTTCGATTTGTTGAAGTGTATCCAATATAACACCCACCATAATTAACAGGGATGTACCTCCGAAGAAAGAAGCAAAAGATTGTGTGATGCCAAGTTGCTGAGCAATACCTGGAAGTATACCAATAACAGCCAAGAATATCGCTCCAGGAAGTGTTATCCTATCCATTACTTGTCCAATATAATCAGCAGTAGGCTGTCCTGGTTTAACGCCCGGAATGAAGCCATTGTTTTGCTTCAAATTATCGGCCATCTGCTTTGGATTAAATATCAAAGCGGTATAAAGGAAAGTAAATGCGATTACCATCACTGAATAGATCAGCATATACCAAGTATCACTTGGGTTATTGAAAATTCTTGCGATACCCTTTCCAGATTCCAAATTGGTGAATGAGAAAAGTGTAGGTAAAAACATAATTGCTTGAGCAAATATAATTGGCATTACACCTGAAGCATTCACTTTAAGTGGTAGGAATTGACGGGCTCCAGCGAGACTCTTTCCGCCAACCAATTGCTTTGCATAACTGATGGGAACCCTTCTAACACCTTGAACCAATAGGATCAGTCCCAATATGATTGTAATTAAGAAAGCTATTTCAATGAGGAATAACAATAAACCGCCACCACCTCTGGTTTGTTTTGCGCCTAATTCACCAATAAAAGATTGGGGAAGTCTTGCTAAAATTCCAACCATGATTATGATTGAAGTTCCATTTCCAAGACCTTTATCTTGTATTTTTTCACCAAGCCACATTACGAACAATGTACCAGCTGTGAGAACAATAACTGTTGATAACCAAAAAAATGGCTGATAAGCTTCAATCAAAGCATCTCTACTAACATTTTTCAAATAAGCAACATATGCAGCTGCTTGAAAAAGCGTTACAGCAGCAGTTAAATATCGTGTCCACTGATTTATTTTTTTTCTTCCGCTATCACCTTCTTTCTGAATTTTTTGCATTTGTGGGACCAAAATGGTCATCAATTGCATAAAAATTGAAGCAGAGATATAAGGCATGATACCCAAAGCAAAAATAGAAGCATTCGAGAATGAACCTCCTGCGAACGTATCGAAAAGACTAAGCAAGCCTTTTTTTGCACTTTCAAGATCAAGTTTATTTGGATCAATTCCTGGAAGGGGAACGTGTGCTCCAACCCTATAAACAAGAACCAATAGTAGAGTGATGAGGATCTTGCCTCTCAGCTCTTCTATACTCCAGATATTTCTTATTGTCTGAATGAACTTCTTCACTTGATATTTTTTTGTCTTTTATTTAAATGGAAAGATCACATTTAAATATCGGAAATTAATTGATGATTTCTACCTTACCACCTGCAGCTTCGATAATTGACTTAGCCTTTTCACTCACAGCGTTAACCTTGAAGTTAACCTTTGAAGTGATCGCACCGTTTCCAAGGATCTTAACTTTATCGGTTCTGCTTATCAATCCATTTATATACAAGGTTTCCATATTGAAATCAGAGAGACCGTACTTTTCTACAAGTGTATCAACTTGACCCAAATTGAACACCTTGTATTCAATACGGTTTATATTCTTGAATCCAACCTTTGGAATACGACGCTGAATAGGCATCTGTCCACCTTCACTAGCACGCTTGCTCTTGAAACCGCTGCGGCTTTGATGACCTTTGTTACCTTTTGTAGATGTACCACCTTTACCAGATGCTTCACCACGTCCAAGTCTTTTCTCTTTTTTAGTTGCCCCTTTTGCAGGCCTTAATGTGTGCAGTTTCATGTTTTCTGTTTTACTCAACGCAGTCTCCCTTGGACCACTCGTATTTAATTAATTAAATTCAACAACGTTAGGGATTGTTGTTAGATCTCTTCTACTTTGATAAGGTGATTAACTTTTTTTACCATGCCAAGGATCTGTGGAGTAGCTTCAACCTCGATTGATGCGTTAAGCTTACCCAAACCAAGTGCTTGCATGGTGCGCTTTTGACGCTCTGGACGATCGATCACACTCTTTACTTTTGTTATTTTTATCTTTTTCATACCTAAACCCCTTGGGATTTTATAATGTGATAATGCGATTTTAAAAATTATCCGTTAAAAACCTTTTTCAATCCAATAGTTCTTGTCTTAGAAACATGGATTGGTTCACGCAACAATGATAAGGCCTTGAATGTTGCCTTTACCACATTGTGTGGATTTGCAGATCCTAACGACTTTGCCAAAACATCCGTGATTCCAACACTTTCAAGCACAGCACGCATACTGCCACCAGCGATTACACCAGTACCATGTGCAGCAGGTTTTATGAGAACCTTAGCAGCACCTTCTTTTGCAAGCTGATCATGTGGAATAGTACCTTTCATAACTGGAACCTTGAGAAGGTTCTTCTTTGCATCTTCAATTCCTTTTGTGATGGCCTCTTGTACTTCCTTTGCCTTACCAAGTCCATGACCTACAATGCCTTGTTCATTTCCAACAACAACCAGCGCAGAAAAGCTGAATGCCCTACCACCCTTAGTTGTTTTCACAACACGGTTGATCGCTACAACTTTTTCCTTCAATTCAAGATCGCTGGCCTTTATCTTGCTAAATTTTTGTTTTGACATTTATGTAATATTAAATTGAACAAATTAAATCAGAATTTCAAACCACCTTCACGTGCACCTTCAGCAACCGCCTTTACCCTACCATGATAAAGGTATCCACCACGATCAAATACACATGTTGCCAATCCGATTTCTGTTGCTTTCTTGGCAATAGCCTGACCAACAAGCTTTCCCTTTTCAGTTTTATTTACTTTTTGAGCAACTATGTCTTTTTGCCTTGAAGATGCTGAAGCAAGCGTGCTGCCATTTACATCATCAATAAGCTGTACATAGATATCTGAATTGCTTCTGAAAACACTCAATCTTGGTTTTTCAGCAGTACCGGCGATCTTTTTACGGATCGTGTATTTAATTCTTTGTCTTCTTTGTGTTTTTACGTTCATCTTATTATGTTTTTCCTGATTCTGCCAGGATCGTTAACGATTATTTACCAGCTGCTTTACCTGCCTTACGACGGATGTACTCACCTTTGTACTTAACACCTTTTCCTTTGTATGGCTCAGGCTTTCTCAATCCCCTGATCTTTGCTGCAACCTGGCCAAGCAATTGCTTATCAATTCCTTCCAACACAATACGTGGGTTATCACCCTTTTCTTGTGAAGTTGTTACCTTTAGTTCTTTTGGTATTTCGAAAATGATATTATGTGAATATCCCAAAGCCAAATCAAGAATGTTTCCTTGGTTTGCTGCCTTGAAACCGACACCCACTAATTCGAGTTCTTTTTTATAACCATTTGTTACTCCTTGAACCAAGTTGTTGATAAGGGCCCTGTACAAACCATGCATTGCCCTGTGCCTAATCTGGTCAGTAGGACGCTTAAGTTCTACAATATTCTCAGCTACCGAAATAGTGATATCGCGGTCAACTGCTTGCTTCAGCTCTCCCTTTGGTCCTTTTACAGCAACCACGTTGTCTGATCCAACAGACAAGGTAACACCTTGTGGAAGCTCAATGATTTTCTTACCTATACGAGACATAATATTAGATTTAATTTCCTGTTTGTGTTGCTTGAATGGTTTCAGTTCCGTATAGAAAACTTAGTACGCACATCCAAGGCCTTCCAAACAAGAAAGCGTTTACATTTTAATAAATATAACAAAGAACCTCACCGCCCACTTTTTGAGCTTTTGCATCTTTATCCGTCATAACACCCTTAGATGTTGATAGGATCGCAATGCCTAAACCATTCTTCACACGTTTGAATTCCAAAGGCTTGGCATATTGCCTCAAACCTGGACGGCTAACACGCTCAAGTGTTTTGATAGCTGGCTCTTTGGTTTCACCATCATACTTCAAGGCAATCTTGATTACACCTTGCTTGTTGTCGTCTTCAAACTTATACTTAAGGATGTATCCTTGGTTGTATAAGATTTCTGTAATCCTTTTTTTAAGGTTGGAAGCAGGTATCTCAACGATACGGTGTCCAGCCATTTGGGCGTTTCTAACCCTTGTAAGGAAATCTGCTATTGGATCTGTTGTCATTTTTTATTCCTCCTTGCTCCCTTTCGGGATTATTTCGGTTGAATTTGATTTATTATAATATTATTTCTTTGTTTACCAACTGGCTTTTCTTACACCAGGTATCTTGCCGGAAAGTGCCATTTCACGGAACATTACCCTGGATAAGCCGAAGAAACGCATATATCCTTTTGGTCTTCCAGTCAACTGACACCTGTTTTTCAAGCGAACTTTTGAAGAGTTCTTTGGAAGTTGATCCAAGGCCTGCCAATCTCCAGCCGCTTTTAGGGCTGAACGCTTTTCAGCAAATTTAGCAACCATCTTTTCCCTTTTCCTTTGCCTGGCTTTAACTGATTCTTTTGCCATAGTATTTCAATTAATCTTTTTTCATGTTTTTAAAAGGCATTCCCAATTCTTTCAACAATTCATACGCCTCTTCATTGGTGTTACCGGTTGTAACGAAAGTGATATCCATTCCGGTGATCTTACTAACCTTGTCAATATCGATCTCAGGGAATATAATTTGCTCGGTTATACCCATGGTATAATTTCCTCTTCCGTCGAATGACTTTTCACTTACACCTTTGAAATCACGAACTCGTGGCAATGATGATGCGATCAAACGATCCAAAAATTCATACATCTTTACTCCTCTCAAGGTTACACGTGCACCGATTGGCATGCTCTTCCTCAATTTGAAGTTTGATATGTCTTTTTTAGAACGGGTAGCTTGCGCCTTTTGACCTGTGATCGTAGTCATTTCATCAACTGCAATATCAATTAGCTTCTTATCTGCTACGGCACCATTCACACCACGATTCAAACAGATCTTAGTGAGTTTTGGAACCTGCATTACAGTTTTGTAGCTGAATTTTTTCATTAAAGCAGGAATCACATCCTTTTTGTACTTTTCCTGCAGCCTGGGTTTGTATGTTGCTGTACTCATTATTTGATTACCTCCCCTGATTTTTTAGAAATTCTTACCAATTTTCCATTCTCTCTTGTACGCTTGATCTTTGTTGGAGCCTCATTTTTAGAGTCCCATAGCATCACATTGCTGATATGGATAGAAGCTTCCTTCTTCACCAAACCACCCTTTGTATTTTGGGCTGACGGTTTTGTGTGACGTGTTACGATGTTTACGCCTTCAACCAACACACGTGATTTTTCAGGATATACCTCTAGCACCTTGCGGGGCTTCTTGAGATCCTTGTCTTCACCAGTGATCACCACAATGGTATCACCTTTTTTAATGTTGAATTTTGGCTTGAATCTGTTGCTCATCTTAATTATTTTATTCGGCAGTTAATACAAATTTATAGTACCTCTGGGGCTAATGAAATGATCTTCATGTAACCTTTGTCTCTCAACTCACGGGCAACTGGACCAAAGATCCTTGTTCCTCTTGGCTCTTCAGATTGATTCAAAAGCACTACAGCATTATCATCAAAACGAATATATGAACCATCTTTTCTACGTAGTTTGTTCTTCGTTCTAACAATTACCGCTTTTGTTACGGTTCCTTTCTTGATACCACCCGCAGGTATAGCATCTTTTACAGTCACAACAATCTTGTCTCCAATTTTCGCATAATCCTGTCCACTGTTACCCAATACACGTATGCAAAGCACTTCTTTTGCCCCACTGTTGTCTGCTACATTTAGTCTGGATTCTTGCTGAATCATTTTTTTATTTTTTTTTCGGCTTTGCCGACTGGTTAAACGAACTTAGAATTACTTCGAATTCTTATCTCTTATTTTGCTTTTTCGATGATCTCAACCAATCTCCAACGCTTTGTTTTGCTTAGAGGCCTGGTTTCCATGATCCTAACAACATCACCCGGTTTTGCCTCATTCTTTTCATCATGGGCATGGAACTTTGTTGTCTTCTTTACGAACTTTCCGTAAATAGGATGCTTTACCTTTCTTTCAACAGCAACGGTTACGGTCTTATCCATTTTATCGCTGCTTACGATCCCGGTTTTGGTCTTTCGAATTTTTCTGTCAACCATTTCTTTTCTTTTTTCTGTCAACCCAAAGGTTGAATGTTTAATATTGATACTTTACTTAGGTACAACAATTAAGCTGAAACCCTTTTTTTAAATTCCGTTTTCAACCTTGCAATGTCTTTTCTCAACTCCCTGATGCTCATCGGATTTTCCAATGGAGTGATCCCATGTGCAAACTGCAACTTCTTCAAACGAAGTTCATCTTCTGCAATTTTAGCCTTGATATCTGCTTCACTGAGAGAGGAAAGGCTTTTTAAGAAATCTATTTTCTTTGACATATTTTGATTGTTTAACGTTCGACACTTTTTATGCAGAATAATCCCTGCGTACTACAAATTTTGTTTTGATTGGAAGTTTTGCAGCAGCAAGGTGCATCGCTTCCTGCGCAACCGCCATGGTAACACCCTCTACTTCAAAAAGGATTCTTCCTGGCTCAACCACAGCTGCCCAAAATTCAGGGTTACCCTTACCCTTACCCATCCTTACCTCTGCAGGTTTGCGGGTAACTGGTTTATCGGGGAAAATCCTGATCCAAACATTTCCTTCCCTCTTCATTGCACGGGTCATTGCTTGACGCGCTGCCTCGATCTGTCTGTTGGTCATCCATACTGGCTCCAAAGCCTTCAATCCGAAAGAACCGAATGAAAGGGATGTTCCACGCTTGGCTACTTCCCTGATCCTTCCCTTTTGAGCTTTTCTGTGTTTCGTTCTTTTTGGTTGTAACATGTTGAAGTATTTATTTTTAATACTTAGTTTTAATTAATTAACCTCTACGGTCTCTACCGGCTCCACCACCTCTTCTTTCACCACCACCTCTTCTATCATCACCTCTTCTGTCATCCCTGCGTGGCTCTCTTCTCTCACCACCTGGACCTTCAGCCTTTCCACCACTGATGATATTTGGATTCAAATCACGCTTAGCCAACACCTCACCTTTACAGATCCATACTTTGATACCAATTTTTCCGTATACAGTTTGTGCGAACACGGATGCATAATCAATATCCATTCTATATGTATGCAAAGGAACACGGCCTTGCTTTATTTCTTCTGAACGTGCGATCTCTGCACCACCCAAACGTCCGCTAGCTTTAACCTTGATTCCCTCTGCACCTAAGCGCATCGTTGAAGCAATAGCCATTTTGATGGCACGCTTGAAATTGATCCTGTTCTCGATCTGCTTGGCAATGGTTTCACCAACGATCATGGCATCAACTTCAGGACGGCGAATCTCAAGAATATTGATTTGAACATCTTCCTTTCCTGTTAACTTTTTCAACTCTTCTTTGATCCTATCTACTTCACCACCACCTTTACCAATGATGATACCAGGCTTAGAAGTATGAACTGTAACAATCAACTTATTCAGTGTACGCTCGATGACAATCTTAGAAATGCCTCCCTTGTTGATACGAGCATTGAGATAACTACGGATTTTAGTGTCTTCGATTAGCTTCTGGGCATAATCTTTTTTATTTCCATACCAGTTACTCTCCCATCCGCGGATGATGCCTAACCTGTTACCAATTGGATTCGTTTTTTGACCCATTATGAATGTATTTGAATATTTTCTTTAATTGTTTGTATCAACGATTACTGTTACATGGTTGCTACGCTTTCTCATTCTGTATGCACGTCCCTGTGGAGCAGGTAACATACGCTTGATACTTCTTGCTCCATCAACAAAAATTGTTTTAACCATCAATGCTTCCACATTTCCGGCATCATTCTTTTGTTTCCAGTTGCTAACTGCAGACATGACCAACTTTCTCAATGGAATTGCACTATGCTGAGGATGATGCTCAAGAATAGCCACTGCATTTTCAACTTTTAACCCACGGATCAAATCCGCAAGCAAACGCATCTTACGAGGAGAGGTTGGATAATTTTTCAACTTTGCTACTGCTTCCATATTCTTATTTTTTTGTTACCGCTTCAATTGAATCGATAATCAATTATTATACTTTTTTACTTGAGTGACCTCTGAAATTTCTAGTTGGGGCAAACTCACCAAGTTTGTGACCAACCATGAATTCAGTTACATACACGGGGATGAATTTGTTGCCGTTGTGTACAGCAAATGTGTGACCTACGAAATCAGGAGAGATCGTACTTCTGCGACTCCATGTTTTCAATACGCCTTTTTTTGCTTTACCATCATTCATCGCTTCTACTTTCTTCTCTAATTTTGCCGCGATATACGGTCCTTTTCTAATTGAACGAGCCATAATATTTTTTTCTTGTTATGTGTTCTTTCTAATTTTTACTTTGCAAGTTTCGAACCATTCTTCCTTTGGATAATGAGCTTATCGCTTCCTTTACCCAATGTTCTTGTTTTTTCACCCTTAGCATACTTTCCAGTACGGCTTCTTGGATGTCCACCTGAAGACCTTCCTTCACCACCACCCATTGGATGATCAACTGGGTTCATGGCAACACCACGGTTACGTGGACGAATACCCCTCCAACGATTTCTTCCGGCCTTACCCATGCTTTGTAAGCTATGGTCTGAATTGGCAAGCACGCCAACTGTTGCAACACAATTAATCAACACTTTCCTTAACTCACCTGAAGGCATTTTCAACACTGCATACTTCTCTTCCTTATTGGTAAGCTGGGCTGAAGACCCTGCACTGCGTGCAAATTTTCCTCCCTGGCCTGGTTGCAACTCAATATTATGAACATTGGTTCCCAAAGGCATGTTCTTCAAAATCAACGCATTTCCAATTTCAGGAGCAACTGTGAGGCCACTCTCTACGGTCATGCCAACTTCAAGCCCTTGTGGAGCAAGGATATAACGCTTCTCACCATCTGCATAATGCAAAAGAGCGATGAATGCCGTTCTGTTTGGGTCATATTCTATAGAAGCAACTTTTGCAGGAATGTCATGCTTGTTGCGCTTGAAATCGATCACACGGTACATCTTCTTGTGACCGCCACCAATATAACGCATTGCACGGCGACCTTGTGAGTTCCTACCGCCGGTAGATTTAACCTTTTCCAAAAGGGACTTCTCTGGGGTTGAAGTAGTTACCTCAGCGTAGGCATTACCTATCCTCCATCTGGTTCCTGCTGTAATCGGTTTGTACTTTTTTAGTGCCATTTTATTATTTTTTTGCCCGAAGGCTTTTCAAATTTTTCTAGATAGTTGAATAAAGATCAATTGTTTCACCTTTCCCTACTACAACGAAAGCTTTTTTGTAACCAGGCTTTCTTCCACTTATCACACCAGCTTTTGTCATGCGGCTCTTGCTCTTAGCAGGAGAAACAGCAGTTCTTACATCTTCTACAGTTACACCATAGAAATCTTCAACGGCCTTCTTGATTTCTACCTTGTTTGCAGCACGCGCAACCTTAAATGAATAAACTCCACTCTTCTCAGAAAGAAGATTGGCTTTTTCAGATAAAATTGGTTTAAGCAGTACATCAGCAAGTTTCATATATCTTTTTTAAAATGTTATTATTTTTAAATTATGCTTCCACTTCTTGCTCTAGCTCAGAAAACATCTTTGCTGCTGATTCAGTCAAAAGAAGAACATCAGAGTTTACAAGATCGTAGGTGTTAACATCCGACAAAACAGAAGCCAATACAGATGAAATGTTTCTCGCACTCATGAAAACATTTTCATCATATTCCGCACTTACGAAAAGGGCTTTTTTATCACTCACTTTCAAAGCATCCAACATTTGAGCAAAAAGCTTTGTCTTAGGAGCTTCAATTGCCATGTCTTCAATCACAACGATTGCATTTTCCTTTCCCTTGTAGCTTAAGGCACTGATCTTTGCCAAATCCTTCACCTTGCGGTTTAGTTTGAAATCATACGCATGAGGCTTTGGACCAAAGATGGTACCACCACCCTTATATAATGGGTTACGGATATTACCCTTACGAGCACCACCAGTACCTTTTTGACGGTGTAATTTTCTGCTTGCACCATGCACTTCAGCACGCGTTTTTACCTTGTGTGTACCTTGACGCTGTGCAGCAAGAAACTGCTTTACTGCGAGGTAAACAACATGGTTATTTGGCTCGGTTGCAAATATATCATCAGGCAACTCGACCGACCTGCCCGTTTTCTTTCCTGTTATTGATAGTACATCTAATTTCATGATCGATTCGTTGATTTAGTTCTGAATGAAAACAATTGAACCATTGTGTCCGGGTACTGAACCAGTCACGAGAATATAGTTCTTATCAGGAAATATCTTGATTACCTGCAATCCCTTTACCTTAACACGGTCTGTTCCCATGCGACCAGCCATACGCATTCCCTTGAAAACCCTGGATGCATCCGATGAGTTACCAATAGAACCTGGTGCACGCTGACGGTCATGTTGTCCATGAGACTGTTGACCAACACCGGCAAAACCATGGCGCTTTACAACACCTTGAAATCCCTTTCCCTTTGAGGTGCCAACCACATCAACCTTTTCGCCTTCAGCGAAAATTTCACATGTAATTGTCTCCCCAAGATTCTTGGCGATTGAATAATTTCTGAATTCCTTTAAGTGACTTTTTGGAGAAGCGGCCGCTTTTGCAAAGTGACCTTTTTCTGATTGATTGGCTCTTCTTTCTACTTTCTCACCAAAAGCCAATTGAATGGCTGTGTAGCCATCGTTTTCTGAAGATTTGACCTGTGTTACAACACAAGGACCAGCTTCTATGACGGTGCATGGTGTTTGCTTTCCGTCTGGACCAAAGACGCTGGTCATTCCGATTTTCTTTCCGATAATACCTTTCATTGTTCTGTTTTTTTACCCTTTTCGGTTAAATGGACAGTGAGGAATGACCTCGCTTCAATCCCAGTTTGCCAACGACCTTTTCCTTGAACTGCAACTGCTGCTTTTGGAAGTACCGATGGTAAACAAACCTCGAAGGGCTTGTTTATATTTCAGCTCTCATATGAGAGAAAAAATTAAGTTCAGCGCTCCTTTTTATCATGCCAACGACAATCAATTAGGAGATGAATGAAAAAGATCTAATTGCCAACCGAAGTAGGCAAACGGCCTATCAGGCCTTTATTTCAACATCTACTCCACTTGGAAGGTCGAGCTTGCTCAACGCATCCACTGTACGAGAAGATGATGTATAAATATCAAGTAAACGCTTGTGCGTAGAAAGCTGAAATTGCTCTCTTGCTTTCTTGTTCACATGCGGTGATTTCAATACAGTAAAAATTTTCTTTTGAGTAGGCAAAGGAATTGGTCCAGTAATGACCGCACCTGTGCTACGAACCGTTTTCACAATTTTTTCTGCTGATTTATCAACCAAGTTGTGATCGTAAGACTGAAGTTTTATTCTTATACGCTGCGACATAATTTTTTATACCATTTTTAAATGGGGATGCGAAAGTATGCATTTTTTTTTACTTTCAAAACAAATAGTCATTTTTTTAGGCTCATTTTCTTATTAAAAACAAAAAGCCCCGTAAAACGGGGCTTTTATCTGAAAATCAATTGATTATTCTTTTGCCTTTCCTTTCACTCTTGCTATAACTTCTTCAGCAATATTGTTTGGTGCCGGGTTATAGTGAGAGAATTCCATTGTAGATGATGCCCTACCAGATGAAAGTGAACGCAATTGGGTAACATAGCCAAACATCTCACTCAATGGCACTTTAGCCTTGATCACCTGAGCACCCGCTCTGCTATCCATTCCTTCAAGCATTCCTCTTCTTCTGTTCAAGTCTCCTGTTACATCTCCCATGTACTGTTCTGGAGTGATTACCTCTACCTTCATGATCGGCTCAAGCAACACCGGCTTTGCTTTACGAGCTGCTTCGCGGAAACCGCCCTTAGCGCAAAGTTCGAATGACATTGAGTCGGAGTCAACCTGGTGGAAACTTCCATCAAACAAACGAACTTTCATGCTTTCAACCGGATAATTAGCCAATACGCCTGAAGTCATAGACTGCTCAAATCCTTTTTGGATGGCAGGAATGAATTCACGAGGGATAGAACCTCCAAAAATATCATTGATGAATTGCATCGATTTACCCGGATTTTCTTTTAGCCATTCCTCATCAGCTGGTCCAAACTCAAACACGATATCAGCGAATTTACCGCGACCACCTGTTTGCTTTTTAAGGGTCTCCCTATGTTGGATAGTTGTGTTGAATGCTTCTTTATATGCAACCTGAGGAGCACCTTGGTTTACTTCTACCTTGAACTCCCTTCTCATACGGTCTACAATGATCTCCAAGTGAAGCTCACCCATACCGCTCAAAATAGTTTGACCTGTTTCCTCATCTGTTTTTACACGCAGGGTTGGATCTTCTTCTACGAGTTTGGCAATAGCCATACCCATTTTGTCAACATCGGGTTGTGACTTTGGCTCAACCGCAACAGAGATAACCGGTTCTGGGATAAACATGTTCTCCAATATAATTGGATTGTTTTCATCACAAAGTGTATCACCTGTTTTGATCTCCTTGAAACCTACTGCAGCACCGATATCACCCGCCTCAATGAAATCAATTGGGTTTTGCTTATTGGCGAACATTTTCATGATACGACTGATACGCTCTTTTTTTCCGCTTCTTACATTCAATACGTAAGAACCTGCATCAAGATGACCAGAGTAAACCCTGAAGAAAGCCAAACGGCCTACGAATGGATCTGTCATGATCTTAAAGGCCAATGCTGCAAATGGTTCTTTTGCGTCTGGTTTGCGTATGATTGTCTCACCGTTATCTGGGTTCACACCTTCTACTGCATCGATGTCAACTGGTGAAGGTAAGTAACGACAAACTGCGTCAAGCGCCGTTTGAACACCTTTGTTTTTGAATGATGATCCACACATCATTGGAACGATGCTAAGATCTATAGTTGCCTTGCGGATCGCCTCATGTACTTCTGCTTCTGAAATGGAATTAGGATCCTCAAAGAATTTTTCCATCAACTTATCATCATATTCAGCAACGGCTTCGATCAGATTCTGCCTCCATTCATTTGCCTCTTCGATCATATCTTCAGGAACCGGAATTTCGTCGAAAGTCATTCCCTCCGTTTCCATATGCCAGATGATACCCTTCATTTTAATAAGGTCAACCACACCTTTGAAATTGTCTTCAGCACCGATTGGCAACTGCAATGGCACAGCCTTTGCACCAAGCATTTCCTTCACCTGTTTTACAACCATAAGAAAATCAGCTCCACTTCTATCCATCTTATTCACGAATCCAATTCTTGGAACCTTGTACCTGTTTGCCTGACGCCAAACCGTTTCACTTTGTGGTTCAACACCATCAACAGCAGAAAACAAGGCGATCAAACCATCCAATACACGCATTGAACGCTCAACCTCTACAGTGAAGTCAACGTGTCCTGGAGTATCAATAATGTTGAAATAGTAATTTTTAGTATCTGGTGTAACCTTTCCCAACGTTGTAGGGAAATTCCACTGGCAACTAACTGCAGCAGAAGTGATTGTAATTCCACGCTCCTTCTCTTGCTCCATCCAGTCTGTTGTAGCCGCACCATCATGCACCTCTCCAATTTTGTGAATCATTCCAGTGTAGCGAAGAATACGCTCTGTAGTGGTCGTTTTGCCCGCATCAATATGTGCTGCAATTCCGAAATTTCTTTGAAACTTTAAGTCTGCCATGACAGTTTGAATTGTTTGATTTATTTTATCTTTTTGAAGAATGATCGTCAATGAATAATTGGGATAAATCCTTTATGAATTGACTGACCTTCTTTTGCGGATGCAAAGTTAGGAAATAAAAAACACCGCAAGCTATTTTTTAGTAAAATGAATAGGCTGAAAAATAAAATGGGGTGCTTTTAACAACCCCATTTTACAATATGATTTTTGTAAGACGTAATTAAACCCTGAAATGTGCGAAAGCCTTGTTGGCTTCTGCCATACGGTGTGTGTCTTCTTTCTTTTTGAAAGCTCCACCTTCACCCTTGCTTGCAGCTACTATTTCATTAGCCAATTTGTCGGCCATGCTACGACCATTTCTCTCTCTGGCGAACCTTACCAACCACTTGATGCTTAAAGAGATCTTCCTATCAGGACGAACCTCCGCTGGGATCTGGAAAGTTGCACCACCAATACGACGGCTTCTTACCTCAACAGCAGGTGTAACGTTTGAAAGGGCTCTTTTCCACACCTCGTAGCCATCCTCTCCAGTCATTTTTGAAACCTTGTCAAGTGAATCATAAAATATGATCAATGACGCGTCTTTTTTACCTTGCCACATTACATTGTTGATGAAACGAGTTACCAACGTATCATTGAACTTTGGATCGGGCGCTAAGGGTAACTTTTTGGCTCTTGCTTTCCTCATTTATAATAGGTTTCTTGTTTTATTTATTTTTTGGCCTTTTCACGCTTTGTACCGTATTTAGAACGGCTTTGCTTTCTGTC
>Ga0078894_10000540_pt1 | contig 26501 bp, 14 predicted proteins | sample LauGreSu1BDMLBSD_2_FD_67506 | JGI IMG/M metagenome (GOLD analysis project Ga0078894, IMG submission 67506) | Freshwater lake microbial communities from Lake Michigan, USA - Su13.BD.MLB.SD (version 4) (version 4) | ecosystem: Environmental > Aquatic > Freshwater > Lake | place: Lake Michigan... | reverse complement strand
CTTGCCCTCCAGGGGGCGACCTTGCGGCACGGGATGCGGGAGGGACGACCGGGGAGGATCCTCACGCTCGCCACCGAACATCCGGCCGTTCTCGACACGCTCGAGCACCTGGCCCGCCGCGGCTTTCGCGTCGACCGGTTGCCGGTAACGTCGCAGTCGCGGCCTGGTCTCTCGGGGAGCATCCTCCCGGCGACGATCGACGAGGCCTGGGACGACGACACGTTCCTCGTCTCGGTCCTCCTTGCCCACAACGAAATCGGGGTGGTTCAGGATGTCCGCGGGATTGCAGAGATCGTCAGGGGCCGTGGCGGGCTGCTCCACGTCGATGCCTCCCAGGCTCTCGGTCGGATGCCGGTCGACGTCGAGGCCCTCGGCGCCGATCTGGCGAGCTTCTCAGCGCACAAGTTTCATGGCCCGAAAGGCGTGGGCGCGTTGTGGCTCAGGCGACGCGGCCGTCCGGTGCGGATCGATCCGCTCGTCTTCGGTGGGGGCCAGGAACGGGGCCTGCGCAGCGGCACGCACGATGTCCCGGGAGTCGTCGGCATGGCGACCGCGGCGGACCTCGCGGTGGCGGAGTTGATGCCCGACATGGCGCGGATGCGAAAGCTTCGCGACCGGCTGATGAAGCATCTCTCGGCGGGGATCGATGGGCTCGTCCTCAACGGCCCGCCGCTCGACGGCATCCTTCCGGACGGCACGCCGCTGCGTCTGGTCAACAACCTCAACGTCCGCGTCCCAGGTGTCGACGGGCAGACGCTCCTGGCGACGCTCGATGCCGAGGGGCTCGCGGTCAGCTCTGGGAGCGCCTGCTCCTCGGAGCAGCCAAGGCCGAGCCACGTGCTGCTCGCGCTCGGGCTCGACGAGGATCAGGCCCGTTCGAGCCTCCGCTTCGGGCTGTCCCGGTTCACGACCGAGGAGGAGATCGACTCGGCCGCCCGGCTGGTCGTCGACGGGGCCGCGCGGCTGCGATTGCTGGGGGGTTGAAAGCCCGCCGGGAAAGCCGGACCGACCCTGGCGTTGCCCGCCACGCAGGGGCGGGTACAATTTGAGCAGTGTTGGATGCCGAAAATCATCCGGTGGGCCGGACCGACCGTCGCCGCGGTCGACGCGGTGCCGGTCGGTCCGGCCTCCCTCACGCCCTTTCGTTTTTTCGATCCCGCTCGGAGACACTACACATGTCGGTCACGCTCACGGAGAAGGCAGCCCACGAGGTCAAGAAGATCATGGCTGACCAGAAGTACGACGCGAACACCGTCCTCCGCGTCGGGGTCGCCGGCGGTGGCTGCAGCGGCTTTCAGTACTCCCTCGGCTTCGATACGAACTTCGATCCCAAGGCCGACACCCGCTCGGAGCAGCACGGCGTGGGGATCGTGGTCGACAAGAAGAGCGACCTGTTCCTCGACGGCACGACGCTCGACTTCCACGAGGGGATCGACAAGCGCGGCTTCACGTTCAACAATCCCAATGCCAAGAAGAGCTGCGGATGCGGCAGCTCCTTCCAGGCCTGATCGGTCACCGGGTTTCCTGCGTCGGTCGGGGCCGGAGCGACCGGCCCCGACCGATTTTTTTGGTGACGGTCGCCGACCGGGCCCCAGAGGAGGTGGTGTGACGGCGCGACACGAAAAGGTGCAGATCATCGGCATCGGCGACGACGGCGTCGATGGCATGACCGCCCAGGCACGGCGTCTCCTCGAGGCGGCAGAGGTGCTCCTCGGCCCGGAATCGTGTGCATCGCTCCTTCCGGCGGCGATCGCCGATCGGCTCGAGGTGTCGACCGGGCTCGACGATCTCGTCGAGAGGATCGAACGGCATGCGGGGGCGCGGCTGGTCGTTCTCGCCTCGGGTGATCCGCTGTTCTACGGCACCGCAAGGTATGTCTGCGGCAGGCTCGGCAAGGACCGCTTCGAGGTCGTGCCGCACGTCAGCAGCATGCAATTGGCCTTCGCCCGGGTGAAGGAAGGATGGGAGGAAGCCTTTCTTGCCAACCTCTCCGGTCAATCGATCGAGCGGGTCATCGACCGTGTCCGCACGAGCGACACCGTCGGTCTGTTCACGAGCGAGCAGTGGCCGCCGGCGGCGGTGGCCCGGGCCCTGCTCGACGAGGGGATCGATTCGTTCCAGGCCTACGTCTGCGAGAATCTCGGCTCCCCCGACGAGCGCGTCACGCAAGGGACGCTCGGCGACATCGCCAAGGAGTCTTTCGGCCCGCTCAACGTCATGATCCTCGTGCGGAAGTCTCGGGCGGTCGACAAGCCGGGGCAGGCCGGCACGCGGCTGTTCGGCAATCCCGATGATTCCTTTCTCCAGTCGCGCCCCAAGCGAGGTCTGTTGACGCCGGCCGAGGTCCGGAGTCTGGCGCTCGCCGAACTCGGCATCCTGCCGACGAGCATCGTCTGGGACGTCGGCGCGGGGAGCGGTTCGGTGGGGCTCGAGGCGGCGCGGATCGCCCGCGACGGGCAGGTCCATGCCATCGAAATGGATCCCGACGACCACCGCCTGATTCTTGCCAACGCGGAACGCTTCGGGGTCACGAACCTCCATGCCGTTCTCGGGCGGGCCCCCGAGGCCTGGGCCGGTCTCCCCGATCCCGACGCCATCTACGTCGGCGGGAGCGGCCGCGACGTGGCGATGCTCGTCGAGGAGGCTTGGAAGCGCCTCAAGACGGGCGGCCGACTCGTGACCGCCTGCAACAGCATCGAGAACCTTGCCGCGGTCCATTCCCTTCTCCGGGCTCGATCGGCCGACACGGCCCACTGGCTGGTGACGATCGCCCGCGGCATCGAGCAACTCGACCGGATTCGTTTCGAGTCGCTCAGCCCCGCGTTCCTGATCGCCGCCACGAAGCCCTGAACCAGAGCCGGTGTTCTTCCGTGCATCCACCCGATCACGCACAGCCCCCCGCCGTGCCTCTACTCCCGCGGGGCGTGTCGATCCTGGCGTCCGACGGTGAGCCGGGCAGACCGCTCGACGTGATCGCCGTCGGTGCCCATCCGGATGACGTCGAGATCGGGTGCGGCGGAACGCTGTCGCTGCTCGCGGCCCGCGGGGCGCGGATCGGCATCGTCGATCTCACCGACGGCGAGCCGACGCCCCGTTCGAGCGGTCCGGAGGAGCGGGGCGGCGAGGCGCTCGCCGCGGCCCGCCGGCTCGGCGTCGTCCACCGCGAGCACCTCGGCTTCGCCAACCGGCGACTGTTCGATGCCTTCGATGTCCGGGTGGCGCTGGCGCGGGTGTTTCGCCGCCACCGTCCCCGGCTCGTCCTCGGCCTCGGCGACCGCACGCCGCTGGCCTCGCCCGATCATGCTCAGGCGGTCGCGATCACCGAGGCGGCCGTCTTCTACTCGCGGCTGTGCAAGTGGGATGACGTCTTCGACGGCCTGCCGGTCCACACCGTCCCGCATCTCCTCACCTACTTCCTCACCCCCAGCATTCCACAGATCCCCACCGGTCACTTTCCCTTCGTCGTCGATATCGACGGCCATCTCGATCGGAAGCTCGAGTCGATCGCCTGCTACGCGTCGCAGTTCCCCCCGGAGAAGGCCCACGTGTTCGCACGCGTCCGGGCTTCCGCCGAGGTGATCGGCGCGATGGCCGGCTGCAGCACGGGCGAACTCCTCGCCTCGAGCCGCGTCCCCTGCACCAGCGACCTCCTCGGGCTTCTCTTTCCCGTGCCGGCACCTGCGGCGGTGACCCGATGAACGCGCCTACCGTCGACCGAGTCGATGCGATCGTGATCGGCGCCGGGATCAGTGGCCTCGCCGCCGCCACGGAGCTCGCCAAGGCGGGCTGTCGGACGATCGTGCTCGAGAAGTCCCGCGGCATCGGCGGCCGGATGGCGACGCGGCGCCTCGGCGCGGCCGTCTGCGACCACGGCGCCCAGTTCTTCACCGTCCGCACCCGCGCGTTCGGGGCGACGGTGACCGAGGCCGAGGCTGCCGGTGCCGTCCGTCCCTGGTGCGACGGCTTCTCCCGGGTGGAGGCACCCGGCGGCGCACTCGAGCCGGCAGGTGATGGCCACGCCCGCTGGTGCGGCACGCGGGGCATGACCGATCTCCCCAAGAGGCTCGCCGCGGGCCTTCCCGCCGGCCTGGTCGAGGTGCGCTCGGGGGTGCGGGCCGCCGCGGTGGCGATCGCCGATGGCGGGGTGATGGTCATGCTCGAGGTGAAGGAGGGAGAGGCTCCGGTGACGCTCGTGGCGCGGGGGCTCGTCCTCTCCTGCCCGGTGCCCCAAAGCCTCGATCTGTTCACTGCCGGGGGTGCGCTCGAACGCCTCGACGGCCCGGCGGTCGAGACGCTCCGTGGGGTCGACTACGACCCCTGCTTCGCGCTCATGCTCGTCCTCGACCGTCCGTCACTCGTGCCCCCGCCGGGGGGCATTCAGTTCGCGTCGGGGCCGATCGCCTGGGTGGGTGACAATCTCCAGAAGGGGATCTCGACGGTGCCGGCCCTCACGATCCATGCCTCCGGCGACTACAGTCGCGAGCACTTCGACGCCGATCAAGCCGCCGTGGCCGCCGGGATCGAGGCGCTTGCCAGGCCGTGGATCGGCGACGCGACCGTCGTCGAGCGATCGCTGCAGCGCTGGAAGTTTGCCCAGCCGCGCGTCATCGTGCCGGCGCCCTTCGTGTCCCCTGCGGCAGCGCCACCGATCGCCTGTTGTGGCGACGCTTTCAAGGGCCCGCGTGTCGAAGGGGCCGCCTGCAGTGGTCAAGCGACCGGCCGGTGGATGGGAAGGCTTCTCGGCAGCCAACGCTGACACCGCCGCGCGGCAGGGGCGGCTTGCATCGCCGAGGGTTGGCGCCCGAAGATGGAGTCCGGGTGGGGGCGGTCGACGCACTGGCGCTCCCCACCTTTCATGCCTTCGTGTCCGTTCCCCGGAGAATCCATCTCATGGCCGCGTCCAAGCTCCTTCCCGAAGTTGAAAAGTTTCTCGCGACTGCACCGCTCAAGGGGATCGTGGGGGGCAAGGATGTCGCTGGCTCCACGGGCGAGACGATGAAGACGATCGACCCGGGGAGCGGCAAGACGCTCGCCGAGTTCTGCTGCCTCTCGTCCGAGGATGTCGACCGGGCCGTCGGTGCGGCCGCCCACGCCTTCAAAAAGAGCGGCTGGGCGACGATGCCCGCCAACGAGCGGGGCGCACTGCTCCACCGCCTCGCCGACGCCGTCGAGAAGCACAAGCCGATCATCGGTCAGATCGAGGCCCTCGACGCGGGCAAGATCCATGCCCATGCCCTCGGCGACGTGCAGAACCTCATCGACACGCTCCGTTACTTCACCGACATGGCTCTCCACGTCGAGCACCGCACGACGCTCGCCGTCTCCGGCCACGACGCCCGTACCGTCCGCCACGCCTGGGGCCCGTGCGGCTTCATCTTCCCCTGGAACTTCCCCTTCCTCCTCATCGGCTGGGGTGTTTCACCGGCCCTTGCTGCGGGCAACACGGTCGTCATCAAGCCGGCCGAGGACACGCCCCTCTCGGCGATCTACCTCGGGCAACTCGCCCGTGAGATCGGCATCCCCGACGGCGTCATCAACGTCATCCCCGGCACGGGGAGCGGTGCCGGCGCCGCCCTCTCGAAGCATCCCGGGCTGAAGCACATGAGCTTCACCGGATCCCCCGAGGTGGGGCGGCTCGTCGGCCAGGCCTGCGGCCACAATCTCGTGCCGGTCAAGCTGGAGCTCGGCGGCAAAGGGGCGGCTGTCGTCTTCGAGGATGTCGACATCGCCGGCACCGCGCAGAAGCTCGTGAACGCGATCACCTTCCACTCGGGGCAGGTCTGCTGCGATGCCACCCGATGGATCGTCCACAAGAAGATCTACAAAGACTTCGTCGACGAGTGCAAGTCGCGGCTGCGGAGCGTTCACGTCGGCTATCAAATGGACGACGCCTCCGGCATGGGGCCGGTCGTCAACGCCAAGCAGCGGCAGCGCGTCCTCGGCTACCTCGAGAAGGGGCAGGCCCAGGGAGCCGAGGCGGTGCTCGCCGGTGGGGCGGCCGAAGTCTCCGGCCATGACGGCTTCTACGTGAAGCCCGCTCTCCTGGCCGGCACGCTCGACAACGTCGCCGCCCGCGAGGAGATCTTCGGACCGGTCGCCTACATCGCCCAGTTCGGCAGCGAGGACGAGGCCGTTTCGATGGCCAACGACACCGACTACGGCCTGGCCAACAGTGTCTGGACGACCGACCTGTCGCGGGCCAACCGGGTCGCCGAGTCGATGGTGGCAGGCAACAGCTGGATCAATGCCCACAACGTCTTCCCGCGCGGCGTCCCCTACGGCGGCGTGAACAAGAGCGGCATGGGGGGCGGCGTGCTCTCGATCGAGACGCTCCTCGACTACTACCGGACGCAGTCGGTCGTTCGCCCGCTCTGAGCCATTTGCGATTCGCACCCCGTCGGTCGCCCGTTCGGGCGGCCGACGGGGTTTTTTTGTTCCCAGGTCGCGCTTGGGTCGGGGTCGCCCCTGCCGTCACGCCGGACTATCTAGAGGGCATCCTGCCCTCCGCTCACTCGGACCCGCCTGCGCTTCGCCTTCCGGGCTCCGCTTGTCGGCTACGCCGGCTCGACGGCAGGGGCGACCCCTCCTTCGGCGCTTTGGGGGGATGATGAAAGATCGGGGGTGAATGAACTACGATCTTTCCAGATCTTCTGTTTCCTCTCGCCGAGCCCATCATGACCGACGTCGACTGCATCATCGTGGGGGCCGGGCTTGCCGGGCTCGCCTGCGCCCGGGAGCTTTCCAAGGCTGGGCGGAGTGTGCTCGTTTGTGAAGCGGGAGACCGAGCCGGGGGGCGAGTCGCCACCGACGTGCTCGAGGGATTCCGGATCGACCGCGGCTTCCAGGTCTATCTCGAGGGCTACCAAGAGGGGCGACGGCAACTCGATCTGGCGGCCCTGCGTTTCGGCTGGTTCGAGCCGGGAGCGCTCGTCGTCGATGGGGGCAGGCTCCGCGAGGTGAGCGATCCGTGGCGCCGCCCGTTGGCTGCCGTGAAGTCGCTCCTGTCGGGCACGGTCGGCATCGCCGACGGCCTCCGCACCGCCCGGCTGCGGAGTGCGCTGCTCAAAGAGTTTCGTGCCGGCCGACTCGATCCCCAGCTTCCGGTTGCCTCCGGCGAGCGGAGCACGCGAGACCGGCTCGTGGCGAGCGGTTTTTCCGACGCCTTCATCGCCCGCTTCTTCGCCCCGTTCTTCGGCGGCGTCTTCCTCGAGCACGGCCTCGACACGAGCGACGCGATCTTCGGCTTCACGTTCGCGATGTTCGCCCTCGGTCGCGCCGGCCTCCCGGCTGGCGGGATGGGGGCGATTCCCGCTCAACTTGCCGCCACACTCCCCACCGGCTCGCTCCGCCTCGGCGCGCGGGTCGAATCGATCGCCCTTGGGAATGTCACGCTCGCCGGCGGGGAAAGGCTTTCCGCGCGGAGCATCGTCGTGGCGACCGACGCCGAGGTCGCCGCCCGGCTCGTGCCCGGTCTCGTCTCCACACCGCGGCGGTGGAAGGCGACGCGGATGCTCGCCTTTGCCGCGCCGCAGTCGCCGCTCGACCGGCCGATTCTCGTCGTGGGGACCGATCCGCGGGGCGCCATCGACAATCTCTCCGTGCCGTCGGACGTGGCCGCCGACTACGCGCCGGCCGGTGCGTCGCTCGTGCTCGTGACGGTGCGCCCGGAGTGCACGCTCTCTGACACCGACTCGGTTTTGGCAGTCAAGCGGGAAGCGACGCAGCTCCTCGGGGCGGGTGCCCAGGCGTGGCGACACCTGGAAACGGTCCACGTCCCCAAGAGCCTTCCCGAAGAGACCTTGGCCGCCCGCCGCCTCCGGCCGGCGAGTCCGCGCGTGGCCGAAGGGTTTTTTGTCGCCGGCGACTGGTGCACGAGCGCCTCGATCAACGGCGCGCTTGCCAGCGGCCGGATCGCCGCGGAGGCGGTGTTGGCTGACAAGCCTTGAGGCGAGCGACGGCCTCGGAGGATAGATTCAATACGTCGGCAGCCGAGACCTTGATCAGCGAGCGCTCCCATGAAAACCTCGTCGTCCAACCGCTTGGCGACCGTATCCCAACGAGTCGCCGGTGGTTTGACGGAGCGGATGCGCCGACGACGATTCGCCTGGGCGGTCGCGGTGGGCATCGTCGCCGCGACCGGTTGGTCGCTCTTGCTCACATGGACGTCAGGCCTTCCGCTGGTGAGTGACGTGTCGCTCGCTGCTTCAGCCGAACGCGAAAACACGCCGGCGATGTGGCTTGTGGCCTTCGCCGTGTCGTCGTGCGCCATGTTGGTCGTGCACGCCGCCGTCGAACTGCTCGTCCGCGGCACCCGGCTTGGAGCGGGGAGAACTCGCTGATGGACCCGATGCCACACCTCCCCCCGTCGCCGCTCGGCCCGACCCCCGCTGGGGCGATCGTCGTCTGCCAGATGGAGGTGATCCCGGGGAACCCCGAGGTGAACCTCGCCCGGATCCTCCGAGGGATCGATGAGGCGAGTGAGGCCGGGGCGTCGCTCGCCCTCTTCCCGGAGATGGCCCTCCCCGGCTACCTCCTCGGCGACGAATGGGAAAACAACGCGTTTCTCCGCGACCTCGCCGCCATGAACGACGAGATCGTCGCCCATACCCGCGGGCGCTGTGCCGTGATCTGGGGGAACGTGCGGGCCGTGTTCAACGCTCATGAGCCGATCCTCGGCCGCGTGCCGGCGCTCGGGCTCCGCGGCGAGGACGGACGGACGCGGAAATACAACGCGGGGTATGTGGCCGCCGACGGGGTGCTCGTGGGCAATGGTGTGTTCACGGGCTACACGCCGAAATCGCTCCTCCCAAAATACCGCGAGTTCGACGACGCCCGGCATTTCCATTCGCTCCCGAAGCTCGCTCAAGAACTCGGTGTGGCGCCTGCCGATCTCGTCGCGCCTTTTGAGCTGGCGATCGGCGGGACACGGCGGAAGGTGGGGGTGCTTCTCTGTGAAGACCTGTGGGACGACGACTACGCCTTCAAGCCGGTTGATGTCCTGAAGGCGAAGGGGACCGATGTGATCGTCAACCTCTCCGCGTCCCCGTTCGGCATCGGCAAGCAGGCGAAACGCGACCGCGTCCTCGCCGCCCGCACCCGCGGCTGCGAGTGCTTCTACGTCAATGCGACCGGCGCTCAGGACAACGGCAAGAACGTCTTCCTCTTCGACGGCGCGAGCCCCGTCTACGTCGACGGCCATAAGGTGGCTCAAGGCCCGTCGTTCCACGAGGGACTCGTGTCGAAAGGCTTCGGGGTCGTCGATGATCCCCCTGAGATCGTGAAAGTTCATGCGGCGCTCGTGGCCGGCCTGCGGGCGACGCTTGCACGGATCGGGGCCAAACAAGTCGTGATCGGCCTTTCCGGTGGCATCGATTCGGGCGTCGTGGCGGCGCTCTGCGTGGAAGCGATCGGGGCCGCGAACGTCGTGGGCGTCAACATGCCGAGCCGCTACAACTCCGCGACGACGCGCGGCCTCGCCGCCGAGCTCGCCGAGCGCCTCGGGATTCGCTTCCTTGTGGCGCCGATCGAAGAGGCGGTCGACGTGTCGCGCCGGCAGATCGAGGCGCTCACCGGAGCGGCGGTGGCGGGCCTCGTTGATGAAAACATCCAGGCCCGCGACCGCGGCAGCCGGCTCCTGGCCGGGCTCGCTGCACAATTCGGCGCCGTCGATCGATGCGGCGTCGTATTTACCAACAACGGTAACAAGACCGAGGTCGCCCAGGGCTACTGCACGCTCTATGGCGATGTCGGCGGCGCCGTGGCGCCGATCGCCGATCTTTACAAGACGCAGGTCTACGAGCTTGCCCGCCATCTCAATGCCACCCGCGGCGCACCGATTCCCGCCGGGATGCTCGCGGTGAAGCCGTCGGCCGAACTCTCCGCCGCCCAGAATCCGGAGCAGGGTGGGGGCGATCCCTTTCAATTCGAGTATCACGACCGGCTCCTCTATCAGATGATCGAGCTTCGTCGTGATCCGGAGGAGATCCTCGCCGACTTCGCCGCAGGCCGGCTCGAGAAGGCCCTCGGGCTCGCCCCAGGGACAACCGTCGTGGGGACGTTCTTCCCCGATGCGGCCGCGTTCATCGCCGACCTCGAGCTCGTCTGGCGCAGGTTCAAGGGGAGCTTTTTCAAGCGCGTGCAGGCGCCGCCGATCGTGGCGGTGAGCAAGCGGGCCTTCGGCTTCGATCTCCGCGAGGCCCAAATCGGGGCCCGGTTCACGCGGGGCTATTCGGTGCTCAAGGAGAAGGTTCTCGCCGCAGCCGGCGGCGGTTGAGGCCCGCTATACTCCCAGGCAAAAGGTGCCAGCCACCTTTTGCCGTCGATCGACAGAGGAGGGGGCGATGCGACTGTTCACGTGCTGTGCTCTTGCGGTGGCCTGTCTGCCGACGTTTCTGGCATCGGTGCCAGCGGCAGCGGCGGAGGCGATCCGCGTGATGAGCTTCAACATCCGCTACGGCACCGCCAATGACGGCGTGAACGCCTGGCCTGAGCGGAAGGGCTTGCTCGCCGATTCGATCCGCCGGTTCGATCCCGATCTCCTCGGTACCCAGGAGACGTTGCTGTTTCAACGCGATGAGCTTCTCGGACTCCTTCACCGCTACGAAGCCGCCGGTGTCGGCCGCGACGACGGCAATGAAAAGGGGGAGATGGCAGCGCTTTTTTTCAAGCCGGCGCGGTTCGAGAAGCTCGACGGCGGCACGTTTTGGCTGTCGCCGACGCCCGAGACGGTCGGCAGCAAGGGCTGGGATGCTGCCCTGCCGCGGGTCGCCACCTGGGTGAAGCTCGTCGACAAGGCCGATAGGGCCGCGCCGCCGATCCTGTTTCTGAACACCCACTTCGACCATCAGGGGGCTTTGGCCCGCCGTGAGTCAGCGGCCCTCATCCGCCGCTGGCTTGCCGAGCACGGCGATGGCTGCCGGCTCGTCGTCACCGGGGATTTCAATGCCGGCGAGGCGACGCCCCCTTACGAAGCGCTGTTCGGCGACGCCGCCGGGGCGTCGCCGCTTGTCGACACCTTCCGCGCGGCGGTACCCGAGCGCGGTGCGTCCGGACCAGAGGGCACCTTCACCGGATTCGACGCGACGAACACCGGCGGCGAACGGATCGATTGGATCGGCTGCTCGGGCGATTTCAGCGTCGAGGTCGCGGGCATCGACCGCAGCGAACGTGGCGGCCGCACGCCGTCCGACCATGCGGCTGTGACCGCCGTCCTCCGGATGCCGGCCGGGCCGGCTGGCACCGACACGGCTGACGAACGCCTCGCCGAGTTCTTCCGCGACCACCTCCAGGAGAGCTTTCGGCTCCGGCCACTCGAGGCTAGCGCACTTGGCGATCACGCCTACGATCATCTCCTCGACGACATCTCCCCGGAAGCGCGCGCCGGGTGGCTCGAGCACTGGAAACGCCAGCTTGCGGCCCTCGAGGAGCGCTTCGGTGGTGAGGCGATCGAACGCCTTTCCGTCGATGGCCGGATCGATTTCGAGATCCTCCGCGACGACCTCGTGCGCAGCATCTGGCTCGCCGAGAACGAGCGTCCCTTCGAGCAGGATGCCCGTGTCTACGGCGGCTACACCACCGACTCGGTCTACGCGCTTCTCACGCAATCGACGTTGCCGAGGGAAAAGAACCTCGAGAACGCGATCGCGCGGATGAAGCTCATTCCGGCGATCGTTGACGCGGCCCGTGTATCGCTCGTCGACCCGACCCCGACGATGCTCGAGACGGCGATCGGGCAGAACCGTGGCTCGATCGCCTTTTATTCCGGCGATCTGTTCTCGCTCGCCAGTGATTCCCCGCAGCTCCCGGCGCTGCGTGAGGCCGCCAAGCCGGTCGTGGCGGCCCTCGAACGCCACCAGGCGTTCCTGGAGAAGGAGCTTCTCCCTCGGGCCCGCGGTGAGTGGCGGCTCGGCAGGGAGAAGTTTTCCAGGAAGCTCGAGCTCGTCCTCGACATGGGCTGGGATGCGGAACGGGTGGTCACCGAGGCCCGTGCCGAGTTCGAACGGGTGCACCGTGATCTCGTGGCCGTCTCCCGGCAGCTCTGGCACAAGCACTTTCCGGGGAAGCCGTTGCCGCCGGAGGACGCCGCCGGCAAGCGCGAGCTCGTACGGCTCGTCATCGGTGCGGTGAATCGTGATCACGGCGCTCCCGAGACGCTCGTTCGAGACGCGCGCGAGACGGTTGCGGGGCTGAAGACATTCATCCGTACGGCTGACATCGTCGGTCTTCCGGAGCCCGATCGCTGCAGGATTCTCGAGATGCCGGAGTTCCGCCGCGGCAACTCGGCGGCCTACCTCGAGAACGCCCTGCCGCTCGATCCAGAGGGCCCGAGCACCTACGCGATCAGCCCGCCCCCGGCTTCCTGGGACGAATCCCGTCGCGAGAGCTTCCTCGAGGAATACAACCGGCGGATGCTCGAGATCCTCACGATCCACGAGGCCTATCCGGGGCACTATGTGCAGCTCGAGTGGTCGAACCGCTGCCCGTCGCTCGTCCGCAGGATCCTTCAGTCGGGGACCTACATCGAGGGCTGGGCTGTTTACTCCGAGCAGATGATGCTCGACCAGGGTTACGGTGGCGGTGACCCGGCCCTGCGGCTGATGCAGCTGAAGTTCTACTTGCGTGCCGTCTGCAACGCGCTCCTCGACCATGGCATGCACTGTGAAGCGTGGAGCGACGAGAAGGCCCTCGCGTTTCTCATCGACGATGCCTTCCAGACCGAAGGGGAAGCGCGGCCGAAGATCGTCCGTGCGAAGCAGAGTTCCGTGCAGCTCTCCACCTACTTCGCCGGCCGCACCGCTCATCACCGTCTCCGTCAGGAGATCCAACGCGAGCAAGGGGAGGCCTTTGAGCTTGGCCGCTACCACGAGGCGGTCCTCTCCTGCGGCTCGGTGCCGGTCAAGCATCTGCCCGTGCTCGTCCGCCAGCGGCTGAAGTCGCCACGCTGACGCTGGCCCGGCGTTGGGGATGCCCGCTTGCGGGTCGGGGTGATGCCGCGCCTCGAGGCGGCGATCGTATACTCTGGCGAATTGGCGCCGTCCGCGCCTGACTCACTTTCGGGGGCTCAAAACGTGACCGACATCGTGCGGCGGTTTGTGGTGGCTGTTTTCATGCTCGCGGCGATTGCCCAGGGGGCCTCCTCTGCGGCTCGCGCGGCCGATCCGCTGCCGGCCCAAAAGCTTTTTCGACGCGACAACCTCGTCGCCTGGTGCATCGTGCCGTTCGACGATGAAGCCCGTTCCCCCGCCGACCGCGCGGCGATGATGAAGCGGCTCGGGATCGTGAAGTACGCCTACGATTATCGGGCGGAGCATGTGCCGCAGTTCGATGACGAGATGAAGGCCATTGCGGCTCAGGGGATCGAGCTTGTCGGCTGGTGGTTCCCCGGTGAACTCAACGACGAGGCGAAGCTGATCCTCGGCGTCCTCGAGCGCCACGGCATGAAGCCGAGCCTGTGGGTGAGCGGGGGAGGAGGGCCGACGGCCAATGCCGACGAGCAGAAGGCGCGGGTGGCGGCTGAAGCGGCGCGGCTCCGGCCGATCGCCGAGGCGGCGAGCAAGATCGGCTGCACCGTCGGCCTCTACAACCACGGTGGCTGGTTCGGCGAGCCGGAGAATCAGATCGAGATCATCGAAGCGCTGTGTGCGGGCGACGCGCCGGTGACGAATGTCGGCATCGTCTACAACCAGCATCATGGCCATGTCCATGCCGGGCGATTCCGCGAGTTGCTCGCGCGGATGAAGCCGTATCTCCAGGTGCTCAACCTCAACGGGATGTTCGCCGATGGCGAGGCCCGTGGCCTGAAGATCGCCCCGATCGGCACCGGCGAGCAGGACATGGAGCTTTTGAAGATCGTCGTGGAGAGCGGTTTCGAAGGTCCCTTTGGAATCCTCAACCACACCCAACTCGATGCCGAGGATCGGCTCCGCGACAACATCGTGGGACTCGAGTGGGTGGCCGCGAAGCTTGACGGCAAGGATCCCGGGGCCCTGCCCGGGATGAAGACCTGGCAGGCACCCGCGCCCGTGCCGAAGGCCGCGTCGGCGTCGCCTTCCGGGCCCATGCCGCATGACCCGGCGGTCGTGGCGGCGCTCGCGGCCGCGGCGACCGGGGAGGGAGCGAGTGCTGCCAACGGGGCCCGCGTGTTCACCCGTCAAACGCTCGCCTGCGTCTCCTGCCACAAGGTGGGGGAGCATGGGGGCAACGTCGGTCCGGCGCTGTCGAGGGTCGGCGTGGAGAGGACCGCCGCACAGATCGCCGAATCGCTTCTTTGGCCGCAGCATGTCGTGGCGCCGGAGTTCCGCACGGTGACGGTGGTCACGGCCGATGGCGCGAGCCGACGCGGCTACCGCGAGCGTGAAGACGAGGCCGTCCTCGTGCTCCGCGATCCGGCGTCGGGGGCGCGCGAGGAGATCGCCAAGGTCGACGTCGACATCGTCGAGGAGAGTGGCAGCATGATGCCCGACGGGCTGATGCAGTCGCTCCATCCGAGCGACCGGAGCGATCTGGTCCGTTTCCTTTCCGATCTCGGCCGGTATGCGGACCTCTCGGCAGCGACCGTCGCCGCGGTCGTGGCTACCGCCCACCCGACGATCCCCGCGGCCTTCGAGCCCGACCGAGCCCCGCTCTCCCCCGATGCGTTCCCCGATTGGCAACTGCCCGTGAATCGTGACCGGCAATACGACTTCTATGCCAAGGAGGCGCGTTGGTTCCGGTCGATCTGTCCCACGCCGCCGCTCCTCCCCCAGTATCCCGGTCTCGACGGAGGGAAGCAGGGGCACTGGGGGAATCAGAACGAGGAGACGTGGCGCGACGGCCGCTGGAACGACACCGTCCTCGGGTCGGTGCAGGCCGGCGTTCTCCATGCCTTCGGAAAGTCGATCGTCCGAGGTATCTGCGTGCAACTCGGTGAGGGGCTGAACGTCTGCTTCGACCCCGAGTCGTTCACCTACCCGGTCGCCTGGAAGGGGAAGTTCCTCGTTCTCTCCGACACCCGCTACGGCTTCCTCGGTGGATTGGCGCCCGGCGGCGAGGAGGTGACGTTGCCGGCGGAGGCCACGCAGGTCCCGGGAGGGGCGATCGAGTATGTCGGGTTTGTCCGGCAGGGGGAGCGGGTCGGTTTTCTCACCGATGTCGACGGCGTGCTCATGCTCGACGTGCCGCTCGTGCGCGAGGGCCGGTTCGAGCGGGTCGTCGGACCGGTCGACACGCATCCGCTCAAAAGTCTTCTCGACGGTGGTCCGGCACAGTGGCCGGAGGTGATCGAGACGAACATCGTCCGGGGCACACAGGTGCCGTGGGCCGTCGACACGTTCGAACTGCCGGTCGACAACCCCTGGAAGGCGCTCCTGTTCTGCGGCGACCATGACTTCCTCCCCGACGGAAAACTCGTCGTCTGCACCATGCAGGGGGACGTCTGGCGGGCAGAGCCGATCGAGCCGGGGGCCGATGGCGAGCCTCGGCGGCTCGCGTGGCGACGGATAGCCTCGGGGCTCCATCACCCGCTCGGCATGGCGGTCGTCGACGGGGTGATCCATGTCCTCGGCCGCGACCAGATCACGAAGCTCATCGACACCAACGGCGACGGCGAGGCCGACCGGTACGACTGCTTCTCCCGCGCGTACACCGCGTCGGCCGGCGGCCACGACTACACCTGTGGGCTCGTCCGCGACACCGACGGCCGGTTCATCACCGCCTGCAGCGCCCAGGGGCTCGTGAGGATCTCGGCCGACGGAAAAACGACCGAGGTGCTTGCCACGGGGCTCCGCAATTCAGACGGCGTCGGCATCTGCCCAGACGGCACGATCACGGCCGGGTCGAGCGAAGGGGACTGGGTGCCGGCGAGTCTCGTCGGCGCCGTGCCGCCGGGCCGGCCTCGGCAGGGGGAGCCGCCGCTCCACTTCGGCCACAAAGGTCCGGTGTCGGGACGCGTCCCCGATCTTCCCCTGGCCTATCTGCCGCGCGGGATCGACAACAACTGTGGCGGTCAGGTGTGGGTGCCGGAAGGGGCGATGGGTCCGCTCGGCGGGCAACTGGTCCATCTGTCGTTCGGAGCGGGGACGGCGATGGTGCTCCTCCGGGACGAGGTCGCCGGCCAGCAGCAGGGGGCGATCGTGCCGCTCCCGGTGTCGTTCCGTTCGGGTTCACACCGGGGGAAGTTCAACGACCGTGACGGCGGGCTGTACGTCAGCGGGATGGCCGGCTGGGGGACCTACACGCCTGCCGACGGATGCCTTCAGAGGGTGCGATACACGGGCCGGCGGCTCCAGCAACCGACCGGCTTCCATCTCCACGACAACGGGGTGCGCGTCGACTTCGCCGAGCCGATCGATCCGGCCGTGGCGGCCGATCCCGCCCGTCACTTCGCCCAGGTCTGGAACTATCGGTACGGCGCTGGCTACGGCTCCGACGAATACTCGACGACCCACGAGGGGCTGCGTGGTCACGACCACCTCCCGATCACCGCCGTGCAGATCCTCGCCGGGGGGAAGTCGCTGTTTCTCGAGATGCCGGAGATCCAGCCGGTCGATCAACTGCATCTGCTCGTGGCGAGCGCCGCGGGGGTGGAGCACGATCTGGTGATCACCGCCAACCGTCTCGACGGCCCGCTGCCTGGCGCCAGGGAGCGGACGCTCCCCCTCCTTCCCCATCCGCTCTTCGCCGACACCGCGCGGGCTCTCAACACGAAGCCCAATCCCTTCGCCGCGCCCTCCAAGGACGTGACGGCGAAGATCGATGTGGCCGTCGGCGCGAATCTGTCGTTCGTGCCGCGGCGGCTTGCCGTGAATGCCGGCGACGTGGTGGAACTGACCTTCACGAATCCCGATTCGGTGCCCCACAACTGGGCGCTCCTCAGGCCGGGGACGTTGGCTCGGGTGGGGGGGGCCGTGAACGGACTGGTGACCGACCCCGAAGCGGCCGCGAGGCAGTATCTGCCCGAGACGGCGGATGTCGTCGCCTGGACCGACATCACTCCCCCAGGGGAGAAAGCGGTGATCTGGTTCCGCGTGCCCGACGAACCGGGAAGGTATCCGTTTCTCTGCTCCTTTCCCGGGCACTGGATGGCGATGCAGGGGGAGCTGATTGTGGCACCGGCCGGAGGGGGCGGCCGGACGGCGAAGTGATCCTCCACGGTGGGGGCTGAGGGGCTACAATTCCGCTCATGAATTCCCTCCTCCGCAATCTCGTCCGAATCGTCGGCCCTCTGGCCATTCTCGCTGCCGCCCTCCTCGTCTTTTTTTGGATGGGGAGCCAGCCTCCTCCGGAGCGCAAACCGATCGAGGCACCTGTCGCGCTCGAGGTGCGGACGGTGGCTGCGAAGGGGGTCGACGACGGCTTCGAGATCGAGGCCGACGGCGTCGTCGTGCCTCTCCGCGAAGTGACGCTCGCAGCCGAGGTCGGCGGTCGTGTCGCGGAGAAGTCGCCGTCCTGCAAGGCCGGGCAATTCGTCACCAAGGGAACGGTGCTGTTCCGCATCGACCCCCGCGACTACGAACTCGACGTCGCCCGATTGGAACGCGAGCTCCAGCAGGCCGTGCTGACGATCGACGAGATCGACGAGGAGCTCACCCAAAACGCCGAGTCGATCGAACTGTCGAAGCGGCAACTCGAGATCGCGAAGCGGGAGGCGAACCGCCTCGATACGCTCGCCCAGGGGCGGATCGTCACCGAGTCGGCGGCCGATCAGGCGGCCCGCGACGAGCTGACGACGACCAACGCCCTGTCGAACCTCCAGGGACAGCGGCGGGTCCTCCAGAAACGCCGAAATCGTCTCGAGGAGGCCCAGCAACTCGCCTCGACGATGCTCGAGCGGGCCAACCTCGATCTGGCACGGACGACGATCACGGCGCCGGTAAACGGGATGGTGGTGGAGGACAAGGTCGAGCAGGAATCGTTCGTCGCCAAGGGAACGCCTCTGGTGGTGCTCGAGGACACGAGCGCCGCGGAGGTGAAGACGAGTCTGCGGATGGACGAGGTCGCGCAGGTTTGGGGAGGCATGAAGGACGCCGTCGGCGGTGCCGTGGCGGGCCGCTCGGCCGAGGCGACGACGGCGAAGGGGCCGCACGATCTCCGCGATGCCCGGGCCAAGGTGCTGTTCACGCTTGGCGACCGGGCCTACGAATGGGACGGGCTGCTCTCCCGGCAGGAGGGAAGGGGGATCGACGAGAAGACGCGAACGCTCCCTTGCCGCGTGATCGTTCCCGAGCCCACCGCGGTGGTGGCACTCGATCGCTACGGCGCCCCGATGCCCGATCTCCCCCCCGGAGCTCCCGGTTCGCTCCTCCGAGGCATGTTCGTCGAGGTCCGCGTGAAGGTCGACCCGCCCGTGAAACTCGTCTCGGTGCCGCAGGAGGTGGTCAGGCCGTCCGGCGACCTGCTCGTCGTGCGCGACGGCCGCCTCGTGATCGTCAGGCCCCGTCCCTACCACCTCGGCAAGGGGATCGTGGTCTACGAGGAAGGGAGCAGCGGGCTCGTGGCCGGCGACAGGCTCGTCAGCAGCCAGATCTCGAATCCCCGTGACGGCATGGCTCTCGTGGAAGCGAAGCCGATCGGTGCCGGGACTCCGCTCGGATCGTCCAGCGAAAGGGTGACGCCAATCGCCCCCGCTCCTTCGTCGATCACGCCAGAGGCGACCCCATGAAATCGATCATCGCCTGGACGGTCCGCAACACCCCCGCCATGAACGTGCTCGTCGTGGCGGTGATGGTGATCGGGTTCATCAGTTTCAGCCGGATGCGCCGCGAGGTGTTTCCCGAGTTCGAACTCGAAATCGCCCTCGTGACGGTGCCCTACCCGGGGGCGACCCCGGCGGAGGTCGAGGAGGGAATCTGCCAGAAGGTGGAGGAGGCCTGCCGCAGTGTGGCGGGCATCAAGAAGATCACGAGCGTCGCCCGCGAGGGCCTCGGGTACTGCGTGTTCGAGATCCGCGACACCGTCAAGGACGTGCAGCGAGTCGTCGGTGAGATTCGCTCCGAGGTCGAACGGATTCCGAGCTTTCCCGAACTCGCCGAAGACCCGAAGGTGGAGCAGGTGACGCTCCGCACGCCGGCGATCAAGGTCGGTGTGCTCGGGCCTCCGGAAACCGGTCCTGTCGGCAGTACCGCGGCCGAACGCGACGAACTCGCCCTCCGAGACGTCGCCGAACGCGTGCGTGAGGATCTCCTCGCGCTTCCCACGGTGTCAGCCGCCAACATCGGCGGCGCCAAGAGCTACGAGATCACGATCGAGATCTCGGAGGCCACGTTGCGGAAGTACGGTCTCACGCTCCAGAAGGTCGCCGACATCGTCCGCCGCGAAAATCTCGAGCTTCCGGGGGGCACCATCCGCAGCGAGAGCGGCGAGATCCTGCTGCGGGGCAAGAACAAGCAGTATGTCGGCGAGGACATCGCCAAGCTCCCCCTCGTCACGCTTCCCGACGGCCTCGTGCTCACCGTTGGCGATCTGGGGAGGGTGCGCGACGGGTTCGCCGACGTCGCCGGCCGCAACCGGATCAACGGCCGGCCCGGGCTCGTCGTCTCGATCGACCGCAGCTCCGGCGAGGACCTCCTGGCGATGGTGGCTGCGGTGAAGGGCTACGTCGGCGACCATCCCATGCCGGAGGGCTATTCGCTCGTCACCTGGGCCGACGCCTCGGTCGACGTCAAGGAGCGGCTCGACATGCTCCTCTCCAACGGCACGCAGGGGCTGGCGATCGTCTTCATCCTGCTGGCGATGTTCTTCGATCTGAAGATCGGCTTCTGGGTGGCAATGGGCGTGCCGGTGTCGATGCTCGGCACCGGGGCGCTGATGTTCGCCGGCGATCAGACCCTCAACATGCTGTCGATGTTCGCGTTCCTGATGGCGGTGGGGATCGACGTCGACGATGCGATCGTCGTCAGCGACAACGTCGAGCGCCATCGCAAGATGGGGAAAGGGCCTATTCAGGCGGCGATCGACGGAACCGCCGAGGTGGTACCGTCGGTGGTTTCCGGCGTGATGACGACGATCCTCACGTTCCTTCCCCTGCTCTTCGTTTCGGGGGTGATGGGGAAGTTCATCGCCGTCATGCCCTATGCCTTCATTTCCTGCCTGATCGTTTCGCTCGCCGAGGCGATCCTCATCCTCCCCGGGCACCTCGCCCACGACGACTCCGGCGTCCTGCGGCTCTTCCGCTTCCTCACCTGGCCGCTCCAGCCGCTCCTTCCGCTTGTCAAGGCGGTGCAGTCGACCTGCGACAGCGCCCTCAAGTGGTTCGTGAAGCGGGCTTACGCGCCGTTCCTCGAGGTGGCGATCGACAACCGTTGGGTGATGCTGTCGGGGGCGCTTGCTCTTTTGATCGTCGCCTTCGGCATGATCCGCAGCGGGATCACGCCATTCACGATCTTCCCCAAGGTCGACTCGAAGCGGATCCAGGCCCGCGTCATGTTTCCCGACGGGACGCCGGTGTCGGTGACGGAGGATGCGGTGGCGAGGATCGAGCGGGCGCTCGACGACACGGCCGCCAAGCTCGGCGCCGGAGGGAGGCCGTTGGTGACGCTCGTCCACGCCTCGATCGGCGGGATCGAGATGCAGGGGAAGCCGGGGGTGCAGTCGACCTCGAGCGGGTCGAATCTCGGTGCCGTGAGCGTCGAACTCGAGGATTCCCTCCACAGGAGCGTGACGAGCGAGACGTTCCTGTCGGAGTGGCGAAAAGCCACCGGGAGCATCCCGGGGGTCGACAGCATCATTTTCGCCTCGGAGAACATCGGGCCGGCCGGCAAGGCGATCGAGTTCAAGCTCTTGGCTCCGGCGTCCGAGGACGGCGCCCGCGACCTCGAGGCGGCCGTCGAGAAGACCAAGGCGTTTCTCGCCGAGTATCAGGGGGTGATCGACATCGACGACGATTCCCGGCCGGGAAAGTGGGAATACCAGATGAAGGTCAAGCCGCGGGCCGAGGCGATGGGAGTGTCGCTTTCGGATGTGGCCTCGACGATCCGGGCGAGCTTCTACGGCGAGGAAGTGATGCGTCTGCAGCGCGGGCGGCATGAAGTCAAGCTGCTCGTCGCCTACCCGCGCGAGGAAAGGCGGACCTCGGCCGTCCTCGATGACGTCCGCGTGAAGGGGGGAGACGGGATCGCCCGGCCGCTCACGGAACTGGCCGACATCAACGTCGATCGCGGTTACTCGGAGATCAATCGTCTCGGTCAGAAGCGATCGATCACGATCACGGCCGATCTCGACGTCGGATCGGGTCTGACGAGCACGCAGGTCACCAACGACATCGAGAAGCGACTCATGCCGACGCTTCTCGCCGAATATCCCGACGTCCGTGTCCGCTGGGAGGGGGAGCAGGAGCAGACGAACGAGTCGCTCCGCAGCCTCGGTCTCGGCTTCACGGTGTCGGTGTTCGCGATGTTCGTCCTGCTCACGATGGAGTTCCGCTCTTATCTCCAGCCACTCCTCATCCTGCTGGCGATTCCCTTCGGTGTCGCCGGAGCCGTTTTCGGCCATGCCATCATGGGGCTGCCGCTGACGTTGTTCACGATGTTCGGTGTCGTCGCCCTGTCCGGGATCGTCGTCAACGATTCGATCGTCCTCATCGACTTCATCAACCAGCGAGTCCGTGAAGGACGGCCGATGAAGGTGGCTCTCCGCGAAGCCGGCTGTCTGCGGTTCCGTCCGGTTTTCCTCACGAGCGTCACCACCATCGGTGGGCTCCTTCCGCTCCTCTTCGACAAGAGCTTCCAGGCGCAGTTCCTCATTCCGATGGCGACGTCGATGGTCTTCGGCGAGATGGTGACGACGGTCCTGATCCTCGTCCTCTTGCCCGTCGCCTACTCGTTCATCGGGGGTGCCGGGCCCGTCGACGATCACGAGGAGATGATTCCGCAGGAGGCGCTCGCCAATCCCGACGAAGGGGACGATGAGTGGCTCCCCGACCATTTGAAAGTCGGTGCCAAGGCGGTCAGCCATTCGGGATCGCCCACCGCGGGGCACTGATCGATGCCGGCCCCCTGGCTCATGGCGGCGGCGTGGGTGTGGCTCGCGCTCGCCGCCTTTGCGGCCTGCGTGTGGGATCGCTCCCGGCATCGCCTCCCGGCGCTCGTCTGCAAGCGGGTGGCCGGCGTTGCGGGGATTGCCCTGCTCACCGCCTCGATACTTGCAGTCTGGGGATGGTGGCAGCCGGCGGACGGTGAGGCGGCTGACGCCCTGTCGAAGCTCTTCTGGCAAAGTGTGGCGTTCGGCGTCAGCGTGCTCCACCTCGCGGCGGCTGCCTGCCTCCTCGGAGGCACGATCTATCTTGCCTTTGGTCGGCTCCTGGGGTCGCGCGCCTGCTCGGCCTGCGGCTGGCAGGCGATGATCGCGGAGCGGCTCCCGGAGGCGGCGGTGGCGACGGCCGTCTCGAGCGTCGGGATACTGGTGTTTCAAGGAACGATAGGCAGGGGTGATCGCGCTTCGTGGACGGGGCTTTTGGAACTGCTCCCGTGGGGAGTCGTATGGGGGCTTGCGGCGACGAATCGTTCGGTCTTGATGGTCAGGCAACCGTCGATCGCGCGGACGGCGCTTGTTTGGATGGTGCTTTTCCCGGTCGGCTGGATCGGCTGGCGATGGTCTGTCAACGTCGCCGCCGGTGACCCCGTGACGGCCGGTTGGCTGACGGGAGCAGGCTGCGGCGTGGCGCTTGTCGTCCTTGCCGCCGCGCTCCACAGGCTGTCGCTCATTCTCGGGCTCCGCTTCGACCGGCCGGCTGCGCTCGCCGAGATCGTCGGCGGGCTCTCCCCACTGCGGCGCCTCGCGGCTTGCGCGCTCGGCGGCTTGCTCCTGGCCGGCCTCTGTGGGGGCCGGCTCTTTGTGCTTCACGGCCACGACGCTTCGAGCGCGACGGCGGGCCTGCTGATCGTCGCTGTGGCCCTGCTCTGGCTGCTCGTCACCTGGGGGGCGGCGCTCGTCCGCGATCGCCTCGGGCCCGCGTGTTCCCCATCGATCAGCGCCGCGACGGTGACGCTTCTTGTCGGCTTGGGAGCGATCCGGGGAACGATCGGCGGCCGATTCGATCCCGGTCTATCGACCAGCGGACCTGTGATCGTGCTTGGGTCACTGGCGCTCGCGGCCAGCGGCATCGGCTGGTGTAGCCTGACGGCGTGGCGCAGCAGTCAGCAGACCGGCTGATCGGAGCCGCTCAGCCGAGGCCCGGGATCGGTCGGCCCTGGGCGAGTGTCGCCTGGAGCGCCTTGGGAAGGCTGTCGAGGAGGCGCACTTCGGAGAGATCGAGGAGCGTCCGCGTGATCGTGCCGACGAGATCGGGGATCGTCACCGGATCGGAGGCGGGCTGGCCGCCGTCACGGCTCGACCGGCCGATCACGTTCCCTTTCCCCAGGCCGCCGCCGTAGAGAAGCAGCGGGGCGAGGCCCCCCCAGTGATCGCGGCCACCGGCGGCGTTGAGCTGCGGCGTGCGTCCCATTTCGCCGCAGCAGACCAGCAGGATCTTGTCGGAAAGCCCACGGGCCTCGATGTCGTCGATGAAGGCCGCCACGGCATGGTCGAAGGGCGCGCCGACATAGCCCATCCCCTCGGTCACCGGGGCGTTGTTGATGTCGGCGTGCATGTCCCAGACGAAGCTCGTCGTCACGGTGACGAACCCCGCCCCGCGCTCGCAGAGGCGGCGGGCCAGCAGGAGCAGCCGCCCGATCGACTGGCCATGGTCGGCGTAGTGCTTGTGGTTGTTCCACTTCTTGTCGATCGACTCCGGGCGGAAGAGGGGAGCCGTGTCGTATCGCTCGACGAGCCGCGGGTCCTCTTTCTCCAGATCGAACGCGTCAGACACCCCCCGCAGCAGGGCATCGAAGGCCGAGTCATGGATCGCTCCGGCGCCGCGGATCGCGGCCAGGTCGCGCCACCGTCTTCCCCGGTCGAGTTCGGCGAGCAATCCGCGCCGGTCCCCGAGCCTGTCCTGCGGCAGATGGAGCCGCATGTCTTCCTGGAATCCGGCGCTGCCGCCAGGCACGAGCGGGGCGTAGGCTGGCCCGAGGTCGCCGGCGGAGGCGAAGTTACCGAAGTCGGTGATCGGCGGCCCGGCATCCTTGATGACGGCCTGCGGAAAGAGGGTGAGGTTCGTCGGCATCGCCGTGGCAGGGCGATTGGCGCCGGCGACGCGGGCATAGAGCGAGCCGAGATTCGCGCGATTGGTGGCCGCGCCGACGACCGGCTTGATGTCGTGGTTGCCGTCGCCGGTGACGAACGAGCGGACGACGTTGAACAGATGCGCCCGCTTGGCGAGTTGGGCGAAGGTCGAACCGAACGAGATCCCGGGGATCGACGTGGCGATCGCCCCGGTCTGGGCATGAACGTTCGACGGGCCCTCGGTCTTCGGGTCGAACGTCTCGAACTGCGACGGGCCCCCGTGCATGAACAGGAAGATCACCGAGCGGTCACGGAGAAAGCGGGCCGCCGGATCGGCTGGCGCGGCCGTGGCGATCGTCGGGGTCGACTGCCCGAGCAGGCTCGAAAGCCCGGAGAGCCCCGCCAGACCGGCACTGCCGACACGGAGGAACGGCCGTCGGGCGAGCCGACCGCCAGTCCGCACCGAATCACCGATCGTGAGCATTGCCCGCCTCCTCCCCAGAGGATCGAGAGTTTACAGTGGATTCCGTGTGGTCCGCCAGACGAGGCGGGCCCGCACGACCTCCGGGGATTTCCAGATCATGATCGTCAATCGCTCCGGATCGTTGGTGAAAAGTGTCTGTGTCGCGGTGTGCTGCCTGCCGTGGCTCGTCTCGGTCGCTCCTCCGGCCGCTGCCGCGACCTTGCGGGCCGGAGCGGCGACGAAGGACATCTCGCCGCGCAACGCCCCCCCGGCTCCCCCCTCGATCATCGCCGGGGGATTTCTCGAGGCCCGGGCCGATTCCGTCCACGATCCGCTCCTCGTCCGGGCGATCGTGCTGGATGACGGCGGTGCCGGCGGCGGGGAGCCTGTGCGTCTGGCGCTGGTGGTCGTCGACAGCTGCATGATGCCGCAACCGCTCATCGATGAAGCGAAGGCACTGGCCTCGGTGCGCACCGGGATCCCGGTCGAGCGGATGATGGTCTCGGCGACCCACACCCACTCCGCCCCGGCGGCCGTTGCCTGTCTGGGAACCCGTGTCGATGCCCCGTATGCAACGCGGCTACCGGAAGCGATCGCCGCTGCGATCGTGGCGGCCGACGAGCGTCTCGTCCCGGCGCGGATCGGTTGGGGAAAGGTCGACGACTGGCACCATACCCATAACCGGCGCTGGGTGCGCCGGCCGGAAACGCGCGTTGTCGATCCCTTCGGCAGCCCGACCGGCCTGGCCCACATGCATCCGGGCCACCTCTCCAAGGAGGTGATCGGGCCGTCGGGCCCGGTCGATCCGCAGCTGTCGGTGATCTCGATCCAGGACGTGGCCGGCAAGCCGCTCGCCCTGTTTGCCAACTATTCGCAGCACTACTTCGGGTCGCCGGCGGTGTCGGCCGATTACTTCGGACTTTTCAGCACGTTCGTCGCGTCGGCGCTCGGCGAGCCGGGGGAGGGGAACGGCCCGTTCGTCTGCGCTCTCTCGCAGGGGACCAGCGGCGACTTGATGTGGATGGACTACGGCGCCGAGCAGCGTCCCACCGCGATCCAGGACTATGCCGCCGCCGTGGCCCGGAAGGCGACGAAAGTCGTCGAGTCGCTCGAATATCGCGACGATGTGTCGCTTGCCATGACGGAGAAGGTGCTGCCACTCGACTATCGGGTGCCAGACGATGCCCGGCTTGCCTGGGCCCGCCGAATTGCCACCGGGATCGCCGACGACCTCCCCAGGAATATCCCAGAGGTCTACGCCCGCGAGGCGATGATCCTCCACGAGCGGAAGCGCACGAGCCTCAAGCTCCAGGCGATCCGCATCGGTGAGGTGACGATCGCGACGCTCCCCAACGAGGTCTACGCCCTCACCGGCTTGAAGCTCCGCAATCGATCCCCGGCCGCGATCCATTTCAACGTCGAACTCGCCAACGGTGCCGAGGGCTACATCCCACCCCCCGAGCAGCATGTCCTCGGGGGCTACACCACCTGGCCCGCGCGGACGGCTGGCCTCGAGGTGGCCGCAGAGAGCCGAATCGTCGACACGCTCGTGGCGGCTCTCGAGGAGGTGACGGGCAAACCGCGGCGGCTGCCGAAGGATCATCACGGGCCGGCCGCGGAGGCAGTGCTCGAAGCCGAGCCCGTCGGCTTTTGGAGGCTCGACGATGAGGATGGCACCGCGCCGCGGAACGCGATCGCCGGCGGCAGTCCGGCGACACTCACCCCAGGTTTTGCCTGGTATCTCCCCGGGGTCGGTGCGGGAACCGGCTGCGGCACTGGCGAGGCGCTCGTGCCGTCGGCGTTCTCGCGCGAAGTCATCAACCGGGCTACCCACCTCGCCGGAGGCAGCCTCGTGCTCCCGGGACAGGCTCCCGCCGGCGACGCGACGCTCGTCGCCTGGGTGTGGCTCGGCGAGCGCAGTGGCGCAAGTGACCGCCAGGGGACGGTCTGCACCGGCCTTGCC
>Ga0078894_10000537_pt1 | contig 26552 bp, 25 predicted proteins | sample LauGreSu1BDMLBSD_2_FD_67506 | JGI IMG/M metagenome (GOLD analysis project Ga0078894, IMG submission 67506) | Freshwater lake microbial communities from Lake Michigan, USA - Su13.BD.MLB.SD (version 4) (version 4) | ecosystem: Environmental > Aquatic > Freshwater > Lake | place: Lake Michigan... | reverse complement strand
TCCCGGAGAATAGACCTCCTTCCACCAAGTGATTCTCTCAATGAGTTTTTCACCCACCTCCTGACTGCGGGCACGCCTTGTCAGGGTGTGTTCAACCCCGTAAATTTCGGGTGTCTCGGACAAAATAGCCGTACCGCCATGTCTCACCAAAATGTCCATGGCGGCGCCCAAGGCTGGGTTGGCTGTGATCGATGAAAATCCGTCTGAACCTCCACATTGCAAGCCAATCTTGAGGTGCTTGACTGAAACTTTACTTCGACGCGCCTGATTGGCTTCGGGCAACATTTTTTCAACTGCAGCGACAGCAGCCTCGACAGTTTTGCGTGTTCCCCCTTCTTCTTGCATCACGAAGGTATACAACTTGGGACCCTGGCTCAGGCCCTCTTGCTCCATCAAGCCTTGCATCTGATTGCGTTCGCACCCCAAACCTATGATGAGCACTGCCGCAAAGTTGGGGTTACGGGCGAACCCCCCCAATGTCCTGCGGAGCAACTGCATGGGTTCGCCACTCATCTCCATGCCACAACCGAGCCCGTGGCTTAGACCTACCACGCCGTCGATGTAGGGATAGGCGTCGAGCTTTTCGCCTTTGAAGGCCTCGGCCACCTTGTGCACAACCGTGGCTGAACAATTGACCGTGGAGAGAATGCCGATGTAATTTCGCGTACCGACATCGCCGTTGGGACGAACGAAGCCGTCGAAAGTGGCCTGTTGATCGGGGGGTACATACGCCGTCGGAACGTAATCTTTGGTGTAAGCGTAATCGCGATCAAACTCGCGAAACGTCACATTGTGCGAATGAACATAAGTGCCCGCTGCGATGGGATGCGCAGCAAAACCAATGCAAACGTTGTATTTGAGGATCGGCTCACCTGGTTGGATATCACGGGCGGCAATTTTGTGCCCTGAGGGTACCTGACTGCGGCTGGTGATACCTTCGGAGGGGATGGCTTCTCCCAAACCCACATCGGTGCGGGCGACCACCACGTTGTCGTTTGGGTGCAAACGGATCACCGGGCCTGTGATTTTCTTGGCGTTCAGATCAATAAAGCTCATGGTTATCTCCAGCCTACCTATTCATGGCATTTTCAAGACATCAAATGCAGCCTTGAGCCTCAAATCATAGTCGCGTCGCACTTTGGATACTTGATCTGCCGACCACGTCTCGAATCCGGCACCTGCCTTCATACCTGTTTTACCCTGCTGGATATTGGTTTGAACACACTGCGCCAGTTGATGCGTGTTTGTCAAGGATGGATAAATTTCTTCAGCGGCCCTGGCCATACTGTCCCAGCCAGAAATTTCCTTTTGTAACACTGGACCCGCGGCAGCGTATCGAAATCCAAAACTGAATCGAACGGCTGTATCCACATCCTCAGGCGTCGCAATGCCCCTGTCGATGAGATCCAGGGCTTCACGCATGAGAGCATGCTGAATTCGATTGGCCAACAAGCCAGGAATATCCTGACGCACTAAAACAGGTTTTTTACCCATGCGGCGATACATCGCACAGACCTCTTCTGCCAAAGACAAACTGGAGTCACACCCCAAGGCTATTTCGACCAGTGGGACCAGATGCGCCGGCATGAAATAGTGCGCATTGAACATCCGATTTCGTGTAGGCAATCCCGCCGACAATCGTGTCACCGAGAAGCCCGAACTGTTGGTCCCGATGGGAATATGGGCTGGTAGACATTGGTCAAGATGCGCAAACAAAGAGCGCTTAATTTCGAAGTCTTCCTTGACGGTTTCCAACACCCAAGCGACGTCGCGCCAATCATTCCATTCCTCAAGTGCACCTGCCATGGCTGAAATAGGCGGAGTCAACTGTGTATTGATATCACCCGCTAATTCAACGGCCCTGTGCAAAACTTCGGCGGCTTTTTGCTGGGTTCGGCCCAGTAGTACCAATGGAACGCCCGCTGCGATGAAATCTGCAGCGATGCCCACGCCCATGGTCCCCGTTCCTATGACGACCACTTTTGAGTCAGTTGAAGTATGCGCCACAAAGACCTCGCTAAAAATGAGTTTGAGAAAGCACTGATGATAACGATGGGCGACGCTGATAGTCACACCCTGATAGAAAAATCAGCCCCAATTTTCATAGACCCCCAGCTTGCGATGCAGCGGTGACTCATCCGCCACAAAGACAAAGGTAGGGCTGTCTGTCTTGAGATTGCGAAGGGTCACGGCTTCGTACCCCGGCGCACAACACGTGTCGGCCTCCACCAAGGTGAAGGTGCTGTTGACGATCTGCGCTTGCATCTGCCCTTCAATCACATGAAAAACCTGGGCGGGTGATCGTGCGGGCAGCCGCAGCGTTTGCCCCGGTCGCAACATGAGCGCATAAAAACCAAGGATATTCTCTGCATCGCCCCCGGTCTCCGGGTTGGTGTACGTGACCTGCACCTGCTCGAGTGAAGGATCATCAGCAGCCAGAGATTCCAATGCGGCTTTGGCATCGGACCAGGCATAGCGCAACATCGGATACGCCTTCTTGCTGCGCTCAAAGACATAGGTGGGCATCACGCCAGCCCGGGTGTATTGCCGGTCGCTGCGACCGGGCACCACCGTTTGGCGCTGGCCATTGATGTGGTAACTCGCCTCCATGTAGTACACCAAGGGCAAATCCAGCACATCCAGCCACACCACGGGTTCTGTCCCGTCGTGACCATGCTCGTGCCACAAGCCGGTGGGTGTGAGGATCAGGTCGCCTCGGCTCATCGGGCACTTCTCGCCGTCCACGGTGGTGGTTGCACCCTCACCTTCCACGATCATGCGCACCGCATTGGGCGTATGGCGATGGCTGGGCGCCCACTCGCCTGGTAACAACAGTTGCATGCCCAGGTAGATGGCCGCACTGGCCTGCATTTTGTCCAGGCCATGCCCCGGGTTGGCCAGCACGAGCACGCGGCGCTCGGCTTTTTCAATCGGGGTGAGTTCGCCCGCCTTCAGCAACAAGGGGCGCAGGGTCTTGTACGCCCAGTAGGTGGGTTGCGTCTGCCGGGTGGGCACCTGGGGCGGCAACACGCCCCGCAGGCTGGGCCACAAGGGCACCAGGTTCAGGCTTTTGAGTTCGTCTCGATAGTCTTGGGGCAGGTCTTCAAGTCGGCCAAGTTCATTCATGTGGCGTCTCCGGGTTCCGTGAGTGCAGAACTGTCATCCACACACTATAGAACAGGACACCAGTCACCCTCACGACACCCCTGCTGACCGGAGGATTCCCCCAGGCACCCTGACTAGGCGGGCGCAAATTCAGGGCCCCAACCACTCCCCGATGACGTCACGCCTCGACAAACACGCGAGCTTGCCGGGGCGTCACCACCAGCAGTTCTCCCTCCTTGAACTGCTGGTCCGCGAAAGAGCGGGCTGCCATTTGCGCTTCAATCACCGTGGCCGGATCCAGACCACTGTCCTCGCTGGGCTCGAGTTCCAGTCGGGCAATGGGCCCCACCGATATGGATCGGGCCAGACGTGCCACGATGCCTCCCTGATGCCCCGGCACATAGCGTTGTACATCCAGGTCATGAGGGCGAACATAGGCCAAGACCTTGGCATCCTGCACGTGGCTGTGCTCGGGGGTGAGCAGCCGAACAGCTTGGTGGTCCGCGCCGATTTGCATTTCTCCGCCGTGGGCGCGGCCATGAAAAAGATTCACATCACCCAAAAATCCAACCACAAAGGGGCTGGCGGGGTGATCCCACACTGCCTGCGGTGACCCCACCTGCTCCACCTTCCCCTTGTTCATCAACACCACCCGATCCGCCACCTCCAGGGCTTCTTCCTGGTCATGGGTGACAAAGATGCTGGTGACATGCAACTCGTCATGCAAACGGCGCAACCACCGTCGCAATTCCTTGCGCACCTTGGCGTCCAGCGCGCCAAAGGGCTCATCCAGCAACAAGACCTTGGGCTCCACCGCCAGCGCGCGCGCCAAGGCGATGCGCTGACGCTGTCCGCCTGACAACTGAGACGGGTACCGGTCGGATAGCCAGTCCAACTGAACCAGGCCGAGCAGTTCATGCACCTTGCGGTGAATATCTTGCTCGCTGGGTCGCACGGCGCGTGGCTTCACGCGCAGGCCAAAGGCCACGTTGTCAAACACCGTCATGTGTCTGAATAAGGCATAGTGCTGAAACACAAACCCCACTTGACGCTCACGCACATGAACGTGGGTCGTGTCCTCACCGCTGAACAGGATATGGCCTGAATCAGACGACTCAAGACCGGCAATGATGCGCAACAAGGTGGTCTTGCCGCAACCCGAGGGGCCCAGCAGTGCTACCAATTCACCCGACTCGATGGTCAGGTTGATGTCATTGAGCGCCGTGAAGTTGCCAAATTGCTTGTGAATGTGTTGAATGTCGATGCTCATGTCAGCAGTCCATGCAGGTAAGCGGGTTCAGTGGCTCGTTTCGAGGCCGGTTGTGGGTCTTTCGTCTCCAACCACTCCACGATCGACTTGATGACCAGGGTCAGCAACGCCAGAAGGGTCAGCAAAGATGCGACGGCAAAGGCCGCCACCGACTGGTATTCGTTGTAGAGGATTTCCACGTGCAAGGGCATGGTGTTGGTGTACCCCCGTATGTGGCCCGACACCACAGAAACCGCACCGAATTCCCCCATGGCGCGGGCATTGCACAGGATCACCCCATATATCAACCCCCACTTGATGTTGGGCAGCGTGACGTACCAAAACGTCTGCCAGCCGGTTGCACCCAGCACGATGGCCGCCTGCTCTTCTTCCGTGCCCTGGGCCTGCATCAGCGGAATCAACTCACGCGCGATGAACGGAAAAGTGACGAATACCGTGGCCAGAACAATGCCCGGCACAGCAAATATGACCTGGATGTCGTGCGCAGCCAGCCAGGGGCCCAACCACCCTTGCGCCCCAAAGATCAGCACATAAATCAGACCTGCCACCACCGGAGACACCGAAAACGGCAAATCCACCAGCGTGGTGAGAAACGCCTTGCCCCTCAAGTCGAATTTGGCGATGGCCCAGGCCGCCGCAACGCCGAACACCAGGTTCAGCGGAACAGCGATGGCGGCGGTGATGAGGGTCAAACGGATGGCCGCCCAGGCATCGGGTTCGTGAAAGGCGTCCAGATAGGCTTCCACTCCCTTGCGCAAACCTTCTGCGAACACGGTCGCGAGCGGCAAGACCAGAAACAGGAACAGGAAGCCGAGCGCCAGGCTCAGCAAGACCCAGCGCACCCAGGCTGGTTCGGTGGTACAGGCATGCACCTGCCTCGGTGCTGACCGCTGTGCGTGGCGTTGGCCGTTCATACGGGCGCACCCGAGCGTTGACGTTGCCAGGACTGCAGCGTATTGATGAAGAGCAGCAAGACAAAGGCAATCACCAGCATCACCAGGGCCACCGCCGTGGCCCCCGCATAGTCATATTGCTCCAGCTTTCCGATGATGATCAGCGGCGTGATCTCCGAGATCATGGGCATGTTCCCGGCAATGAAAATCACAGAGCCGTACTCCCCCACCGCGCGGGCAAAGGCCATCGCAAAGCCCGTGAGCAAGGCCGGGAGAATGGCCGGCAGAATCACCCGCATGAAGGTCTGCCAACGGGTCGCCCCCAGGCAGGTGGCCGCTTCTTCCAGTTCTTGCTCGAGGTCCTCCAAGACGGGCTGCACCGTTCGCACCACAAAAGGCAAGCCGATGAAGATCAGAGCGATCACCACGCCGTTGGGGTTGAAGGCCAGCTGAATGCCCCGAGGCTCGAGGTATTGCCCCACCCAGCCGTTACCGGCCAGCAGAGCCGTGAGGGAGATGCCTGCGACCGCCGTGGGCAGCGCAAACGGCAAATCCACCAGGGCATCCACCACCTTCTTGCCCACAAATTCGTAGCGAACCAGCACCCAGGCCACCAGCAACCCTAAGAAGACATTCACCACAGCGGCGAGAAACGAGGCGCCAAAGGTGAGCCGGTAGGAGGCCATGACCCGCTCTCCCGTCACAGCGTCCCAAAACTGCGTCCAGGTCAAGCTGAACGTCTTGAACAAGAGCGCCGACAGCGGAATCAACACAATCAGGCTGAGGTACAGCACGGTGGTGCCGAGAGCCACATGGAAACCTGGCAGGACGTGGTGGGTCCTGACACGACCCGATGTCGGCATGAAAAGTAACGGGAAATGCATGCGAGGAATTGTGCTGAGTCAGGCTTAAGAAACCAACGAATATTCCATGGTTTGCTTATGCCCAAAATGTCTATGGAACTGCCAGGCCGAGCCTGAACCCGGTTATTTCTTGGTATAAATCTGATCAAAGCTGCCACCATCCGCAAAGTGTGCAGGCGTGGCTTTGCTCCAACCGCCAAAGGCCTGATCGATGGTGACCAGTTTCAGCGCAGGAAACTGCTTGGCATATTTCGCCTGCGCCTTGGCTGAGGTGGGTCTGTAGAAATTCTTGCCGACAATGTCCTGGCCTTCATCGCTGTAGAGGTATTCCAGATACGCTGTCGCCAGGGTGCGCGTGCCCTTTTTATCCACGTTTTTGTCGACCACCGTGACTGCGGGCTCGGCCAGAATGGACAAGGAGGGATACACCACGTCAAACTTGGCGGAAAACTCTTTTTCCAGCAAGTAGGCCTCGTTTTCCCAAGCAATCAGTACATCACCCTGGGCACGCTGGGCAAAGGTGATGGTGGAGCCACGTGCCCCCGTGTCGAGGACCGGAACGTTTTCAAAGAGTTTTTTCACGAACTCCCGCGCTTTGTCGTCTCCGCCGTATTTTCTTTTGGCGAACTCCCAGGCTGCGAGGTAATTCCAGCGTGCACCCCCTGAAGTTTTGGGGTTGGGGGTGATGACCTTCACGCCAGGTTTGATCAAATCATCCCAGTCGCGAATGCCTTTGGGGTTGCCCTCACGCACCACCAGCACAATGGTTGAGGTGTAGGGCGAACTGTTGTGAGGCAAACGCTTTTGCCAGTCTTTGGCAATCAGCTTGCCAGGTTCGAACAAGGCATCGGTGTCACCCGCGAGTGCCAGTGTCGCGACATCGGCGTCCAGACCATCGATGATGGAGCGCGCTTGTTTGCCGGATCCCCCGTGGGACTGCTTGATGCTGATGTCCTGACCCGTTTTGGCCTTCCAGTGTTTGGCAAAGGCCTGGTTGAACTCGGCGTACAACTCCCGTGTGGGGTCATAGGAAACATTGAGCAAACTGATCTGAGCCGCGGCCCCTAATGTGGACGAGAAGAGGGCCGCTATCAGCCAGCCCCGCGCCCTTCGATCAAACTTCAACATCCATCTCTCCTGAACAAACGCCAATCAGCGTTGAAGGAGCGGATTCTGTCGCCGAGTCTTTAAAACTCAAACGACTGTTTTGATATTTTCAAATAAGTTAAATCCATATAGCCCCGCACACCGCACTGGGCTCGACAGGAAGGCTGGGAACATGCCGCCGCCGATGAGTTTGTTGCGCACCTCGCTCTCAGCCAGGCTCGCACGCAAATCCTCGGCAATTTTGTTGACGACATCCTCAGGTGTACCGGCTGGCGTTGCCAATCCAAACCAGACGACTGCTTCGTAGTCCTTGACGCCCTGCTCGATGACCGTCGGCACCTGAGACAGGCTATCCAGTCTAAATCCAGTGCCTGGGCGGGTACATCGAGTCCATGCATAAGGATGCACACGCTCTCAAGCGTGGGCATCCACCAATATAAACGCCACCCGCGCCGGCTTGGCTGATCGGTTGGCCCAGGCATGGTTGGTGCCCCGCTGAATCAGCACATCGCTGGCTCGCAGCACGGTTTCATCCTTGTCCATGATGGCCACTATTTCCCCCTCGAGCACGATGGCGTAATCCACCGTGGCCGTGCGGTGCATGCCCGGATGCTGGCCGGGTCGAGGGGCGTGTTGCGCATCCCGGTACATGCTGCCGAAGGTGGCGTCGAGCATACGCGCGAGTGCTTGTGGATCCTGAGGCTCAGGGGGGAAGTCAATGATGCGCAGCACGGTGCCGCCCGCTGGGGGCGAAACGCCCTGGTGTTGCGCAATCTGATCGGGTTCATTGACCGACGAGGGCGCTGCACTTGTGCGCCACAAATTGCTGACCCGATACCCGGGGCGTTCAGGAACCACACGAACGGCCGGTGATGGCCCATCCTCGATGATGGAGGAAAGTCCCAAGGCATCATCCCCCGTCAGCACGCGTCGAATGGGTGGCAGGCTCATGTCAGTTTTTCTCCAGGTTCAAGCGAGGAATCAAATCGGCGTGCAAGCGGTAGGTCTTTTGGATGCGCTCCTTGAACTGGGCGGCCGTCAGGAAGGCCGGCACCTGTTGTAGAGACTGTGCCGATTGTTTGAACCCATCGGACTCCAGCACTTTCTGACACAGGCTTTGCAGTTTGGACAACATCTCGGGCGGTGTGCCTGCGGGGGCATAAACCCCATTCAAGCCGGGAATGACCGAGGGGTACCCCAGTTCGGTGAGCGACGGCACCTCGGGCATGGCAGGATGGCGCTTGTCCGACAGCACCGCCAGCACACGCAAGCCCTTGCCCTTGATGGACGACAACGCTGGGGCTGCCGCATCGAGTTGACCACCCAGGAGTTGGGGCAACATGGGGCCATCGCCCTTGAAGGGAATCCCGTTGAGTTCGATGCCCAGTTCTTTTTCAACGGCCGCTACGCCCAGGTGCGGCACCGACCCATTTCCTGCATGTCCATAGGAGATGCTGCCAGGTGCCGCCTTGGCGCGAGCCACCAGATCCTGCATGGACTTGATGGGAGATTCCTGACGGACCGCGAGGGTGAAGACATTTTCAAACACCTGACACACCGGTTCAACCTGCTCGTTGCGAAACGGCATGGTTTTCATCAGGAACGGCGAATTGGTCAGCGCCGATGCCGGGGAGAACACCAAGGTGTTTCCATCGGGAGTTGCACGCGTTAACGCAGTGAAGCCGATCACACCGGCACCGCCATCGCGGTTGACCACCACCCAGTTCTGTCCGGTGATTTGCGAGGCCTCACGCGCAAAGGCTCGCCCCATGGCATCCACGCCACCGCCGGCGGCATAGGGCAGGATGACTTCCACATGACGCTTGTCTTGTGCCGTCACGCCAGTGACGCCACACACAACCATCAGACTCAACAGTATTTTTTTCATGATCTAAACGCTTTGAACTTGATAACAGATAAAACTATTCAGGCTGAATACCGATCTCGCGGGCCATGGCCTGGTAGAGACGGGTTTCATCGTCAAAGAAACGCTCCAGTTCCTGCAGCGTCATGGGAGGCGCTGGTTCACTGCCGCTGGCGGCCGTTTGGGCTTGAAATTGCGGCTCATGACAAGCCACGGTTAGCGCTTTGTGCAAGCGACGCACCTCTTCATCGGGCAGGGAGCGGGACACAAAAACGGCCCCCCAGGTACCGTGTACAAAATCGGACAGGCTGGGGTCTAGCTTGGACAGCGGCAAGGCCTCGGGCAAGCGATCCGACGCGGCGGAACCCGTGGTGCCCAACACTTTCACCTTGCCGCTGGACGCCAGATCGCGCACGGCACTTTGTGGCACAAAGGTAATGTCGATCTGACCGCCAATCAAATCCTGAAGCACGGGCGGCACGCCCTTGTAGGGAACCTGGGTCAATGCAAACCCGGCTTTGCGGGCCAGACGCTCTCCCAGGAGGTGGATCATCGAACCGTTGCCAATATGGCCGTAGGCCAGTGGACGAGACGCACGTTGTCGCGCAAGTTGGATCAACTCACCGAGATTGCGCGCCGGCAGATCGGCGCGCCCCAGCAACACATAAGGACCCCGGGTGATAAGCAACACGGGACGAAGTTTGTCACTGCTGTAGCGGGCGGCCTTGACCGACAGAGGCGTGAGAATCGACTCGGTCTGCGATGCGATCAGCAAGATCGGCGTGCCCGTCGGGGCTGACAGCATTTTGTTCACCCCCAGCGAGCCACCCGCGCCAGGCAAGTTGTCCATGATCAGCGGTTGGCCCAACTCGCGCTGCGCCACCATCTGTAAACGCCTGGCCAACACATCGGTGGGATTGCCCGCAGGTTGCGGCACGATGAAGCTGATAGGGGGGCCGGACAGCGCTTGTGCACTCACCCTGACAGAGCCTGACAGGCCAACAGCCAGCAAGGTAGTCAAGCAATCGCGTCGATGGATCATGGGCAGCCCCTCGTGAAGTGTTGTGTCATCATCCCGCGTCACGGGCCGCATCGATCAGCACAAATGCAATGCGTGCAGGTTTGCCAGATCGGTTGGCCCAGGCGTGGTTGGTGCCGCGCTGGATCAAAATGTCTCCAGCACGCAGGATGGTCTCTTCTCCTTCCATGATCGCGGTGATCTCACCGGCGAGCATGATGGCGTAATCGATGGTGTCGGTCTTGTGCATGCCGGGGTGGTCGTGTGGCTTGAGGGTGTGGTCCGCATCCGGAAACAGACTTGCAAAGGTCGCTGCTTGCATGCGCTGGACCTCTTGCGGATTGGTCGGTTCGGGCGGGTAGTCAATGACGCGCACCACGGTACCCCGCGTGGGAGGCAACACGCCTTGTTGTTCCATGATGCTGTCGGGCGCATGGATCGGCGAAGGTGATGCCCCCGTGCGCCAGACGTTGGTCACCCGATATCCTGGTCGTGCCGGCACCACTTTGACAGCCGGCGACAGCGCATCCTCCACAAAAACGGCCTTGCCGTGGGCATCTTCACCGGTCACCACTCGCCGAACTGGCGGGAACAATTCGCTCATCTTGATGTCTCCTGGTCATACAAATCGGCAACCATCGGGGTCATTCCGCCTTGATGCCGGTTTCACGCACCACGGTGGCCCACTTGGCAATTTCCTGTTTGATATAGCGAGCAAAGGCATCGGGGCTTCCTCCCACCGGATCAAACCCCACGGCGGCCAATTGCTCGCGCACCGCCGTTTGCTGCAACAAGGTTTCAATGTCGGCGTTGATGCGGGTCACCACGGCTTTGGGGGTGCCCACGGGTACGAAGACGCCCACCCAGGTGTAGTCCTCAAACCCGGCAAAGCCAGATTCGGCCACCGTGGGCACATCGGGCAGCGCGGAGGTGCGCTTGACGCTGGTCACGGCCAGACCGTTTAACTTACCGCCCTTGACCAAGGCAACTGCGGCGGGCATGGCCACGCTGGCAAACTGGATTTCGCCAGTCATAGCACCATTCAGCGCCGGGCCGGCACCCTTGTAGGGCACATGCAGAATGGGCGTCTTGGCCAGCACCTTGAACAGGTACTCGGCCGACAGATGCGGGGTCGTGCCCGTGCCGGGTGAGCCGTAGCTCATCTTCCCGTTCTTGGCCGCCTCCAGCGCTTCACGCAGTTGTTTGGCTTGCAAGGATGTGCCTGCCACGATGACATTGGGGCTGTTGGCGACATTGACCACACCCACCAGATCTTTTTCGAGGTTGTAGCCGGCGGAGGTGTAGAGGCTGGCGTTCACGGCCACTGAACTGGTGTTTATCAGAATCGTGTAGCCATCTGGCGCAGATTTCGCCACTTGCGCACTGCCCACGTTTCCACTGGCTCCAGCCCGGTTTTCCACGACCACGGGTTGTTTCCACAGGTCTGCAAGCTTGTCGCTGAACATCCGCGCGATGATGTCGGTGGGCCCACCGGGTGCGTAGGGCACGATGAAGCGAACGGGCTTATCGGGGTATGACTGGGCTCCCACGGACATGCCCAGGGAGGCAATGCTGACAGACAGCAGGACTTGACGCCAATATTTCATACTCACCTTAGTTCAGTACTCGACCACGACAACTGCCAAATCCGATGGACACAAAGCCAGGGGCCTCGCATCGGCCATGAAAGCACACTTCATCTCCCGCATGCAGATACTGACGCTGCTCGCCCGTAGGCAGTTCAACCGGTTGCCGACCATCCAGCGTGATTTCTTTCATGCAACCCAGCTCGGCCTGAACGGGTCCCGACACCGTGCCACTGCCTAAAAAATCGCCTGGCACGAGGTTGCATCCGTTGCTGGTTTGATGCGTCAACATCTGGAAAATGGTCCAGTACTGGTCTTTGAACCGCGGACGACTGATGACGTGAGGGACCAGACCTTGCTCACGCATGGCCGGACTCAACAGACTGATTTCCAGCTGCAGATCAATGCCACCCCATCGACGATCTGTCTCGTGGCTCAAATACGGCAACAGTGCGGGCGCGTCATGGCCACGGGCAGCCGCCGCAACCCTGAATGGCGCCAAAGCCTCCAGGGTGACAACCCAGGGCGACAAGGTACTCATGAAACTTTTTGCCAGAAACGGGCCCAACGGCAGGCTTTCCCAGGTTTGCATGTCACGTGCTGACCAGTCGTTGAGCAAGGACAGGCCAAAGACATGCTGAGCGGCCTTCTCCAGCGACACGGTAGACCCCAGTGCACTGCCCTGCCCCACATAAAACCCCACCTCGCACTCAAAGTCCAGGCACTGACTGGGCGCATAGCGTGGCAGTGAGTCGCCCGCTGGCTTGATTTGCCCCGAAGGCCGGTGACACGGGGTGTCACTCACCACCAACGATGACACCCGGCTGTGATAAGCAACCGGCAAATGCTTGAAGTTGGGCAGCAGCGGATTGTCCGGTCGAGACAAGCGTCCCGAGTTGGTGGCATGGTGAATGGACGTGAAGAAATCGCTGAAGTCCCCTACCTGCGCGGGCAAGGTCATGGTCACATCAGACTGGGGGGTCAAGCACTGGCCCAGTTGGCCCTGATGGGGCGAATTCGAACTCAGCAGCGCCGACAAGGCTTGTCGCAACGCCGAGGCATGCTGCGCCCCCAACCCCATCAATTCGTTCAAACGACCGCTGAGACATGCCTCAGCCGCCTGGGCAGACAGCCCTTCAAACAGACCCAGATCCAGCGCCTGGCCGATATCGAGTGCTTGATTCCCGATGGCCGTGAGCACACGGGGTTGGCCCGCCTTGCCGCGCATCCCCACGCCCAGGGGAAGGTTCTGAATGGGAAACTCGGTATCGGCTCGGTTGGCACTTGTGACCCAGCTGCGCAGGGTGGGATTGTGGGTGGGGTTGATCAGACTCATCAAGGCATCGTAGGTGTGGACCTCCAGGTCGTCAACACACAAGCGACAGAAGTCGTCACCAAGTTGATTGGCGCTCCATCACCTATCGTCAACTGGCGTCAATCCCCGACGATCTTGCGCTCGCGGATGATGGCACCAAAACGTGCCGAGTCTTCGCTGGCTTTGGCAGCGAATTCGGCGGCACTGATCACCAGCGATTCGCCGCCCAAGGCCTGGATGCGGTCACGCACCGCCGGCAAACCCAGCGTGCGGTTGATTTCCCGGTTGAGTCGACTGACCACGTCAGGCGGCGTACCCGCGGGTGCGTAGAAACCAAAGACGGTGTCAGCATCAAATCCCTTGAGCCCGGCCTCGTCAAGGGTGGGCACTTGTGGAAACAAGGGCGAACGCTTGGGACTGCCGACCGCCAACAACTTCAACTTGCCCGCACGAACCTGGTTCAGCCCAATGCCAGGATCAAAATAAAAATCCAACTGACCTGCCAACAGATCCTGCAAGGCAGGCGCGGCCCCCCGATAAGGCACGTGCACAGCAAACAGCCCGGCCTGACTCTTCATCATCTCGGCGGCCAGGTGAGGAGAGCTGCCATTACCGGCCGAACCAAAGGTGAGCTTTCCAGGATTGGCTTTGGTGTAAGCCAGAAATTGCTGCACGTTGTCCATGGGCAAGGAGGGCTTGACCACCAGAAACACCAGCACGCGTGCGGCGGCGGCCACGGGCGTGAGATCCTTGATCGGATCGAAGGACATGCGGGCATAGATGTGCGGGTTGACAGACACCATGCCGCCTGAACTCATGAGCAGGGTGTAGCCATCGGGCGCTGACTTGGCCACCGCCTCACCGCCCAGATTGCCGTTGGCGCCGGCACGATTTTCAATCACCACCGGTTGGCCCAGGGCTTCGGACAGGGGTTGCCCGATGACGCGGGCAATTTGATCGGCCGCCCCACCTGGCGGGAAGTTGACGACCACCTTGATGGGCTTGGCTGGCCAGGGCTGCGCCGAGGCGATCGTGGCAAGCAGGCCCAGTAGGCTTCCTACTGCGATGCGATGAATGAAGCGGCGAGAAGTCATGCGTATCTCCTGTCGGATTGTGGCGAAATGGGTAATAAAACCCGTGCTGTCAGTAGACGGCGACATTTTTTACGCAGCAGTGACATGGTCTCACCTGTCGAGTGCTGTGATGGGCGCATGAGGTCAACCCAGCATCGCGGCCCAACGCTGCTCAAACGTGGGCCAGACTTCGGGGTTGATCAATCGGGGGGGGCGCTGGCCCGCCAGCAACTGCACGATTTGCTCGGCGGCAATGGCCGCCACGTTGCGGCGTGCTTCATGCGTCACCCCCGCTACGTGGAATGTGGCATAAACGTTATCCATCGCCAGCAGGGGATGATCCAGCGGCGGGGGTTCCTGCTCCCAGACATCAAGCCCGGCGCCGGCCAGATGCCCTGATTGCAGGGCCTGCACCAGGGCAGTCTCATCGTGAACGCCTCCACGAGCAGTGCTGATGAATATCGCACCCGGTTTCATGGCAGCAAATGTGGCGGCATTCATCATCTTGAGGGTGGTGGCGTCGCGTGGGCAATGCAAGGACACGACATCGGACGCTGCCAGCAGTTGATCGAAAGAGACCGGCCGAGCACCCCGGTGCTCGATTTCGGCATGGGTCAACCAGGGGTCGAAGGCCACCACCTGCATGCCAAACGCACGCGCCAGTGCCGCCACACGCGAACCGATATTGCCAATCCCCACCAACCCCACGGTCTTGCCCGCCAGCTCGTGCCCCATGACGTCTTCACGGGCATAGCCCACCTCGCGCCGCATACGGCGGTCACCCTCCAGCATGCGCCGTGACACCCCCAGCATCAAGCCCAGGGTGTGCTCGGCCACCGACACCGCATTGCCACCCGATTGGTTCACCACTGCCACACCGGCAGCGGTACAGGCCGCCACATCCACCGTGTCATAGCCCGCCCCGCCTGCTGAGACGCAGAGCAGGTTCGGACACATCGACAACAACTCGGCGCTGGCAAACCACTCGCGCGGTAACTCGTCCTTGGCGGCCGAGATGTGATAGACGTGGGCCGCTGACAACGCGTCCCGAGCGACCTGTGCAGCTCCGCGGATAGAAAACTTCACCACCTCAATGTCCGGTTCGCGTGACAAGCGTTCTTCAAACACACCGTCCACCCACAGGTCGGAGCAGACCACACGCTTGATCAGCGACACCATTCAGCGCGGCTCCGTGTTGCAACCTATGCGCTTGAGGGTGGCGTCGATCCAGGCCGTGTCCAGACGACCCGCTGCGATATCTGCCATCATCTGTTTTTCCTGCTCCATCTTCTTGTGGGTAGCAGCCAGCAGGGTTTCGGCGTCCTCGTAGGGGACGCACAACAAGCCATCGGCATCGCCCAGCACCAGATCGCCAGGCCGGATGAGCATGCCATCCATCGCGATCGGCACGTTGATTTCGCCAGGGCCGTCCTTGTAGGGACCACGGTGCGTCACTCCCGCGGCATAGATAGGAAAGTGTCCCTCGCCAATTTCCTCCGAATCCCGCACGGCTCCGTTGAGCACAACGCCGACCACACCATTTTTGATGGCGATAGCCATCATGATTTCGCCAAACAAAGCATTGGTGAGATCCCCCCCGGCATCCACCACGATCACATCACCGGGTTGCGCCATGGTCAGCGCCTTGTGAATCATGAGGTTGTCACCGGGGCGGGCTTTCACCGTCAACGCAGGGCCCGCCAGATAGCCGCTCTTGTGCATCGGACGCAGGCGGGGTCCACCCGCCGTCATGCGGGCCATGCAGTCGCTGATGTTGGCCACCGGCAGGCCTTTGAAAGCTTCGACGAGATGCGAAGGCACTTGGCGCTCACGCTTGAGAATTTGGAGTCCGTTCATGAGAAGATGGAATGGGTTGTATGAAATTTGAAATGTACGATAAAACAGCTTAACTCCCTGATGCGTATGCAATGCTGCAGCAAATAAGCTCATCTGTGACAAATTGGGGTCCTCTTGTTGGGGTAATCTTTGCACCTAGGAGTTTTTCCATGAGACGAACCTTTATTCTGATCGCTGCAGCTCTGTGCCTGAGTAGCGGTGCCGGTATGGCTCAGGGCAGCTATCCCAACAAGCCGATTCGACTCGTGATTGGTTTCTCGCCGGGCGGAGCGGCCGACTATGTGGCCCGCTCTATGAGCGATGCGTTCGGCAAGGCGCTGGGACAGCCTGTGGTGGTGGAAAACAAACCGGGCAACGGATCGAGCTTGGCCGCCGATCTCGTGGCCAAGGCCGCTCCCGATGGCTACACCCTGCTGATTGCCAGTCCTAGCAGTATCTCGGTCAATCCGGCCTTGAATCCCAAAGTGTCGGCCAAGCCGGGCGACCTGGCCCCTGTCACCAAAATCACCACCTCGCCGCTGGTACTGGCGGTCAACCCCAGCACGGGCATTCAATCCGTTCAGGAATTGGTCGCCTTCGCACTCAAGGACCCGGGCAAACTCAACTACGCCTCTTCTGGCAACGGTTCAGCGCCTCACCTGGGTGCCGCACTGTTCACCAAGCTCACGGGTACGCAAATGACCCATATCCCCTACAAGGGGGGTTCTCTGGCTTTGCAATCCCTGATTGCAGGCGATACGCAAGTCTCTTTTGGCACAGCGCCCTCGGTGCTGCCACATGCCTCGGGTGGGCGCATCCGCATCCTCGCGGTCAGCACTCGTGAGCGCTCAGCGTTGATGCCTGACCTGCCTGGAATGCGGGAGGCGGGGTTGCCAGACTACAACCTGGAGTTTTGGTATGGAATCTTTGTGCCCACCGGAACCCCCACACCCGTGGTTCGCAAGTTGTTCGATGCCGCGGTAGGGGTGATGCAACAACCCACTGTCAAAGCCGCATTGGCCCGTGAGGGTACCGAGGTCGCGTTGTCAGCCTCACCCGAAGCATTTGAACGCTTCCTGGTTGAGGATGGGAAATTTTGGGTCAATCTGGTGCGCTCAGCCAAAGTCTCGGTGGACTGAACCCCAACCTCCCTCATGTTGTCCTCATGATGCGGACAAGGTCTCGCTTCACCAAGCCAGTGACAACTCACGCAAGCTGTGTGGTGAACGCCTCACCCGCGGCATGGCAAATGTCCTGACTCGGTCTCGGTCTTGTTCGGTGGTGATGTATTCGACAGGTGACTTGCCATCCACCCGAGCCAGCATCAAGGCAGGCAAGAGCTGGGCGCAACGCAACTCCAGTTGTGATCGCGGCTCAAAGTCCGTCGACTCGAAGTACCCCGTCACCCAGGCCTCAAAGGCCGCTTGCAACTCAACACGGCGATGAGGTACCACCACGCACTTCAACAGCAAGTGGTTAAGACAGAACGCCACATCAAAGGCCGGATCGCCGTACCAGGCACATTCCGCATCCAAGAGCACGGGGCCTTGGGGTCCAACCAGGATATTTTTCGGGCTGACATCGCCGTGCACCAGCGCTATTGTGTGATGCGCCGTCTGGTGAACCAATGCGCGCAGGTGTGACGCCAGATCGGGATGTCGATGCGCCGTGGCCACCAGATACGGCTCCAAACGCAAGGCGTGAAAGTTGGCTCCGGTGTCAAATCGTTGGGCCAGATCGGCTCTATGGGCACTGGCCTGGTGTAAGTGTCCCACCACGCGACCCACCTGGCGCGCCAGTTGGACATCCACCTCACCCGACAGGAGTTGCTGCTTCCAGACTGGGTGCGTGGCTGGGTCCAAGTAATCCATGGCAAACATGCCGACGGATTCGTCATGAGCCAGCGGCTGGGGCACTGCTTGTGGCAGCACGCCAACAGCGAACTGTATCCAGGCCCATTCATAGGCATTGCGCGACACCGGCGCTTGCCAATCGGCAGCCACTTTCAACTTGGCCAAGGCACGCTTCACGCACAGGCTGCGGCCATCAGCCACCTCCACGCGCCAGATGTCGGAAGACACTCCCCCGGTCAGGGGCGTCAACTGCCTGGGGACGTCCCGCTTGACCAGCCCCGTCCGTTCGAGAAAGGCATCCAGCTCAGGGATGTTCATGGTCGACCCGTGAGCGCGCATAAGCCGTGGTAAGGCGCGCCACTCGCTTCCTCGATGCGCAGCAGTTGGTTGTATTTGGCGACGGTGCTGGACGTGCGCAATGAACCAATCTTGATTTGCCCAGCCCCTGTGCCCACAGCCAGATCCGACATGAACGCGTCTTCCGTCTCGCCTGAACGGGCCGACACAACCGTGGCATAGCCTGCGGCCTTGGCCTGTGCAATGAGGGCAATGGTGCCCGACAAGGTGCCATTCTGATTGGCTTTGACCAGCACCCCGTTGGCCACTTGCTCTCGCACGCCACGCGCCAACCGGTCCGGATGGGTGGAGAACAGGTCATCGCCAACCAACTGGACCTGATGGCCCACACGACGAGTCAGTTCAGCCCAGGCCGACCAATCCTCCTCGCCCAATCCATCCTCGATGGAGACCACGGGGTAGTGTTTCACCCAATCGGCCAGCATCTCGATCATGTCAGCTGAGGTGGCTTGCCGCCCTTCACGTCTGAGCGCGTAACCGCCCTGCGGGTCTTGCAAAGCCGTCGCGGCCACATCAACAGCGATCACGATGTCGTGCCCCGGCCTGAGGCCGGCACGCTCGATGAGTCGCATCATCATGTCCAGAGCATCGCGCCCGCTGGGCAGCCCCGGGCTGATGCCACCTTCATCTGCAAGCAAGGTGGACAACCCTCTGGCGCGGGCCTCCTCGGTGGCGGCATTGCGCACACGCGACAACAGATGGATGGCGTCCGCCACGCACGTGGCATTTGCCGGCATGGCCAAAAAGTCCTGGACATCCATACCGCGGCCTGCATGCAGCCCCCCGCTCAGAATATTCATCATGGGAACAGGCATGCTCAGGGCCGGCTGTCCAGCAATGGATTGCACCCGTTCAAACAAGGACTGACCCAAGGCAGCAGCGCTGGCTCGGGCTGTGGCAATTGAAACAGCCAGGATCGCATTGGCGCCCAGGCGTGACAACTGCGGCGTGCCATCCAGACTGGTCAGGGTGCGGTCCAGCGCAAATTGGTCCAGTGCATCGTGGCCTGTCAACGCCTTGGCTATGTCGACGTTGACATGCCCAACGGCCTTGAGCACCGACAAGCCGGCATAGAGCGAGGGATCGCCGTCCCGCAGTTCGTGTGCTTCGGCACTCCCCGTGGAGGCTCCTGAAGGGACCGAGGCACGGCCCGTGTGTCCTCCCGTTAACATCACATCCGCCTCAACGGTAGGTCGTCCCCGGGAATCAAGAATTTGACGAGCGCGAACGCTGACTATCTGCATGGTCATGGTGTTCATTGAGAAGCATTTTGCATGATTCGGCTCGCCCGCCGGGCGTACCCTCGCCTGCATGGCTAACATCGAGGTCAACACACTTGAGGTCCTGGACCCTCATCCTTCAGGCGCCCTTGGCGCAAAACCAGGTATCTGACACACCCCTGATCCATTGAAAGACTGCCATGACCGCCTCGATCACCGATCTCGATGCTTGCGAGCTCTCCCAGCACATTCATGCCCGTCAGGTCTCATGCGTTGAGGTCATGCAGGCCTACCTGCAGCGCATTGAGCGTCTTAACCCCGTTTACAACGCCATCGTCAATCTGGCCCCAGCGGACACCTTGATGTCACAAGCCCGTGAGTGCGACGAAGCGCTGACCCGTGGCCAGTCTCGCGGTTGGCTGCACGGAATCCCACAAGCCATCAAAGACACGGGCAGTGCCTTGGGTTTTCCCAGCACCCGGGGCAGTCGCGTGCTGGCCAGCAACATGCCACTTCACGACAGCATCATGACTGAACGGATGAAGGCGGCAGGTTGTATTGTGATCGGCAAAACCAACGCCCCAGAGCTTGGACTGGGCTCGCACACTTTCAACACCCTGTTTGGAGCGACGTGCAATGCCTGGGACACCCAGGTGAGCGCGGGTGGGTCCAGCGGCGGTGCTGCAGTCGCGGTGGCGCAACGCATGCTGCCGATGGCGGACGGTTCGGATTTCATGGGCAGCTTGCGCAACCCGGCGGGCTGGAACCATGTGTTTGGCATGAGGCCCTCCCAGGGTCGTGTTCCGAATGGCCCCGACACTGAAGTGTGGGTGGACCAACTCAGCACCGAAGGACCGATCGCGCGCACGGTGCGCGACTTGTCGCGATTGCTGGCCACACAGGCTGGCAGAGATGATCGGCACCCGTTATCCATTTCAAATTCGCTCGATGTCGGCGCAATTGCATCGACTCCTGACGCCTTGAAGGGTTTGCGCATCGGTTGGCTGGGCGATCTGAATGGGCATTTGGCCACGGAACCCGGCATCCTGGATGTCTGCGAAGACGCGTTGCGCGTGATGCAGGGGGCGGGCGCTGTCGTCGAACCAACGTCATTGGGCTATGACGCTTCGACCCTGTGGGAGTGCTGGTTGGTGTGGCGCCGAGCATTGGTGGGGCCCAAGGTGGCCGCTTTGCTGCCCTTGCCGCATGCCGCTGAATGGCTCAAGCCTGAAGCCCTCTGGGAATATGACAACTCACTCAAGCTGTCTTACATGGACTTTCAGCAAGCCAGTCAACGTCGCACGAATTTTTATCAGCAGGTGCTGAAACTCTTTCAAACCTGCGATGTGCTGGCACTGCCGACAACTCAAGTCTGGCCGTTCCCGCTGGCCGAGCGTTGGCCGCAACGGATCGGAGACCGCCCGATGGACACCTACCATCGCTGGATGGAGTGCACCATTTACGCCACCCTGGCCGGCCTGCCCGCACTCAGCATGCCGGCGGGGTTTCATCCGCAACACCCCTGGCCCATGGGTATTCAACTGATTGGCAAACCGCAGGGCGACCTGGCGTTGCTACAGGTCGCAGCAGCCTATGAGGCGGTGCGGCGTAAGTGGCTGATGCAGCGTCCTGACATTCGCCACTGAAGTCGCGACAGGTGTCCGATCGAAATGCGACGGTCATCCTGACCACCTCCACTCATTTCTTGGGCAATTTGCCGCCACTCTTCAAGCACTCGTCCACGCTTTTGTATTCCGTGAATTTTTTGGTCTGCTCGTAGGAGGCGCTGGTCTTGTCGTGGCAAATCCCGGACTCGGACTTCTTCACCACCTCGACCACCGGTAGCGTCTTGCCTGCGGGGAGCTTACCCCCGCTTTTGACGCACTCCTCCAGGCTGTTGAAAGGAGTGAATTTTTTGGTGTTGCCGTAGGAGGAGCTGCTGGCATCGTGGCAAATGCCAGCGTCCGACTTCTTGACGGTGGGATCTTTGGGGGGATCAGCGGCCAGGACTTGGCACGTCAAAACCCCAAATGCCGTTGCAAAAATTAGGGATTTGATGCACGATTTTTTCAGGTATGCCATCGATATCTCCTGCTAGTTATGTTGATCATCATAACCGCAGAGATGGTCCTGGTCACGCCCCTGGTATGGCGTGAAAATTCAAGGCCCCCTCAATTTTCACAGGGGGATGAGCCGATGGCTGGGAGGTCGGTTGGCCATCCAACCTCCCAGGGGCAGATCAGCCGCGCCCTTTGAGCTTGCGGGCCATATAGTTATCTTGAGTGCCCTCGACCACCTGGAACCAATCGACTTGCGACTTCAAGTACTTGTTGTACGACTCGTACATCACCTTGAATTCGGGATGCTTCTCAGACCATTCGGCGTATTGGTCTTGGGATGCCTTGTAGCAAGCATCCAGTACAGCATCAGGGAATCGTCGTAACTGGGCCCCTTTGGAAATCAAGCTCTTGAGCGCCGTGGGGTTGAGGTGATCGTATCGGGCCATGGACACTGCGTTGCTCTCGCCGCACGCCGCCATGAAGGCCGCCTGGTACTCCTTGGGCAGGGCCTCCCAGGACTTGAGGTTCACAAACATGCTGTTTTGCGAGTTAGGCTCCCACCACCCGGGGGTGTAGTAATACTTGGCCACCTTGACGAAGCCCAGCTTCTCGTCATCGTGGGGGCCCACCCACTCGGCTGCATCAATCGTGCCTTTTTCCAGGGAGGGATAAATGTCGCCCGCAGCGATTTGCTGCGGCACCACCCCCAGTCGTGTCAGGATCACGCCCGCTACGCCGCCGACACGAAACTTCATGTTCTTGAGGTCGTTGACGGATTTGACCTCCTTTCGGTACCAGCCGCCCATCTGACCACCCGTATTACCGGCCGGGATGCACTTGATGCCATAGGATTTGAGGAAGTCGTTGTAGAGGGCCTCTCCTCCGCCGTGGTACCACCAGGCGTTTTGCTGGCGGCAGTTCATGCCAAAGGGCAGGCACGAGCCAAACGCGAAGGCAGGGTTTTTACCGAAGAAATAGTAGGGTGCGGTGTGACCGGCTTCGACCCCTGAGTTCTGAACGGCATCAAGAATTTGCAAGCCGCCCACAATTTCACCCGCTGCATAGCTGGTGATCTGAAACTTTCCACCCGTGAGTTCAGACACCCGCTTGGACACGTTCTCACAGACCCCGTACAGGGTATCGAGCGACTTCGGCCAGCTGGCGCTCAAACGCCATTTCACCTCGGGCAATCCCTGAGCCATGGCGGGTGCCACCCCTGCGGCCAATATGCCCGCCATTCCACCGCGTTGTATCAACTGTCTGCGTTTCATGAACCACTCCTCTGTATGCTGTGAAACTCATGCACTGATGCATGTGCACCAGGTTTCTGAGGCCGAGCTAGACAGTACCAAATAGTGCCACTGGGATATCTATCGTTTTCCCCATCTCGGGAATACACCAACGGTCTCAGGCGCCAGCGGTGCGCGTCGCAGTAGCACGCGTTACAGCCTTGCATGAAAACCCTAGTACACAGTGTGCCGGCTCTCCTCTATGGTGGGTCGAGATCTTGTCACACCCATACTGCCATGCAAGTGGCCCTGGGAGGGATCCGACACGACACATTAACTAGACACCTCAGGAGACACCCATGACCTTTCTTCGTCGCAGCCTCATTGGCGGATTGCTTGCCGCTACCTTCTCATTGACGGCCCAGGCCCAGCAGGCCATCACCCTGCACGGTGCCTCCCAGTTTGGCGACGACCATGCTTTCACCAAAACCATGGTGCGCTTTGAGGAGTTGGTCAAGAAGTATTACGGCAAGCCGATCAACTTCGTGCTGCACAAAAACAGCGAGCTTGGCCTGGAGAAAGACTACTTTGCCTATATGAACCAGGGCAAGGCCGTGGATTACGCCATCGTCTCTCCCGCTCACATGTCCACTTTTTCCAAGGCAGCCCCCTTCATTGATGCCCCCTTCCTCTTCTCGGACCTGACACATTGGAACAAGGTGCTCGACCAGGACGTGCTCAAGCCCGTGGCCGACGAAATTGCCCAGAAAGCCGAAGTGATGCTGATTGGCTATGCGGGCGGTGGGGTACGCAATATCTTCTCGAACAAATCAGCCACCAACCTGGCCGAATTGAAAAACCTCAAAGTGCGCGTGCAAGGCGCTCCCATCTGGAGTCGCACCTTCCAAGCCATCGGCATGTCGCCCACGGTGATTGCCTATAACGAGGTGTACAACGCGATTCAGAACAACGTGATCAATGCGGGGGAAAACGAGGCCGCAGGTGTGGAAGCCATGAAGTTCTTCGAGGTAGGCCCCAACCTTCTGATGACTCGCCATGCCATCACCATCCGTCCCCTGTGCTTTTCGGTCAAAACCCTGAAGAAACTCCCGCAAGATCTCCAGGATGCCATCATTCGAGCTGGCAAGGAGGCGGGGACGTATGGCCGGCAGATCGAGTCTTCGGAAGACCAAGCCAAGCTGGACAAACTCGCCAAAGAGGGCAAACTCAAACAAGTGGCCTTCAATGACCGAGCCCAGATGCAAAAACTGGTGGAACCCGTCATGGCTGCTTACGCCAAAGAGGTCGGTGCAGAGGCCATTTACAACAAGATCAATACCCTCAAGTGAGCTAACCCCCCTCCATGTCCACATTGTTGCGTCTCGCGCACCAGCTCCTGATTGCCCTGCTGGGCATCACGGTGCTGGTGCTGATGGTGCCGGTCTCGATGCAAATCGGCTCGCGGTTTTTTGAATGGATTCCCAACTACATGTGGACCGAGGAAATGAGTCGGTTCTTTTTCATCTGGATGGTGATGATCGGCGCCACGGTGGGCGTGCGCGAAGGCTTGCACTTTGATGTGGATATCTGGGCCAACCCCAGCCCTGCCCTGGCGCGATTTCTGCGTTGGGCCAGCCGCCTGCTGATTATGGGCTTTGCCGGCGTGGTGCTGTACTGGGGCATCGAGTTCACGAAGTTTGGCTGGAACCAAACATCTGAACTGGCTGATTTGCCCATGTGGATGATCTTCATCGCCTGGCCGGTAGCCGGATTTTTCTGGATAGCCTTTCTGATCGAAAAAATGTTGGTCGACAGCGAACGCGACGACCAGCACGGAATGCACCTATGAGTTCTGCTGTTTTGACGCCGGGCACTGCAGCCCTGGTGCTGTTTGGTGCATTCTTTTTGTTGCTGATCTTGCGCGTTCCGGTGGCCTTTGCACTGGGTTTGGCCTCCTTGCCCGTGTTGTTGATTGAGCCGCGACTCTCACCCATGGTGCTGTTCAACGAGATGTTCAAGTCCTACAACTCGTTCATTTTGCTCGCGGTTCCGTTCTTTTTGCTCACCGCCAACCTGATGAACGTGGGGGGTATCACGGACCGCATGCTGAGACTGTCGCGCGCCCTGGTGGGTCACTTTCCAGGCGGTCTCGCACAGATCAACGTGCTGTTGTCGGTGTTCTTTGCAGGCATCTCTGGCTCCTCGACGGCTGACGCGGCGAGCCAAGGCAAGCTCTTCATCGAAGCACAAGTCAAAGAGGGATACGACTTGTCCTTCTCGATTGCCATCACGGCAGTGTCTGCGGTGCTTGCCGTCATCATCCCTCCCTCCATCTTGATGGTGGTGTGGGGCGGTGTCATTTCCACCTCCATCGGTGCCATGTACTTAGCCGGTATCGTGCCAGGACTCCTCATTGGTTTAGCCCAGATGGCTACCGTGCATGCCTATGCCAAGAAGCGCAATTACCCGGTCTACCCGCGGGCTAAATTTTCAGAATTTTTGCAAGCCGCTGCTGTTGCCATCCCCGCCTTGGTCACGCCGGTCATCATTGTGGGCGGCATTCTGATGGGATGGTTCACGGCAACGGAATCAGCCGCCGCCGCAGTGCTTTACGCTGCGGTGCTGTCGCTGGTGGTGTACCGAGAAATCAATGCGACTCAATTCTGGGAAGCCGTGGTCGACACGGGCAAACTCGCGGCCGTGGCCTTGTTTTGTGTGGGCACGGCTTCGGTGTTTGGATGGCTGATGGCCTACTACCAAATACCCAAGGCCCTGCTCTCCAATGTGCAGGACTTAGGCTTGGGAGTGGTGGGTGTCGGCCTGCTGATTGCTCTGGCGTTTTTGGTGGTGGGTTGTTTTCTGGATGCCATTCCGGCCATCATCATTGTGGGGACCACGCTGCAACCGCTGGCCGAATCCGTGGGGATGCACCCGGTGCACTTTGCCATCGTCGGCATTGTGTCGCTGGCCTTCGGGTTGATCACGCCGCCCTACGGCATGTGTCTGATGATTTCCTGTGCCGTGGCCAAGGTCCCCCTGCGGTTTGCCCTCAAAGACACCCTGATCATGTTGATCCCGATGCTGGTGGTGCTGTGCCTGGTGATCATCTTCCCCGATATTTGCCTCTTCCTGCCCCGGATGTTCGCTCCCGACATGGTCAAGTGATACTGGAATGAACATTTCTCCGATTTCACGGGTTCTCGGCGCTCGTATCACGGGGGTCAACCTGAGCCAACCCATTTCCCCGGACCAGTTGTCTCGTCTGGAAGAAGCCTTGCATACGCATGGCTTCATTGTGCTGCCAGGCCAGTCCCTGAGCCCTGCGTCCATGGTGCAGTTTGCTCGACGTTGGGGCCGCCCCGAACCGCATGTGATTGACACATTTCATCACCCCGAGGATGCGAATGTGCTGATGCTGTCCAATGTGGTCAAGGATGGCAAGCCTGTTGGATTGATGGATGCGGGCACCTATTTCCACTCCGATTATTCCTACCTGGCTGACGCCGCCCGTTGCACCATGCTGTATGCCACCAATGTACCCTCGGGGCGCAACGGCACCACCTTCGCCAATCAAGCGTTGGCCTATGCCGAGTTACCGCAGGACATGCGTGAGCGCATTGACTCCCTGGTGGTGAATCACCATTACGGCAACCGGGACGACCTGGACACCACCTCCAGAACTGTGGCCTCAATACTGAACGACAGCCAAAAGAAAAAAGTGGACTGGGTGCAACACCCCTTGGTGCGCCCGCACCCCTACACGGGTCAGAAGGCCTTGTATGCCGTCAGCGGCAGTTCATTCAGTGTGGAGGGGCTGTCTGAATTGGAAGGGCGTGCATTGCTGGATGAGTTGAAAGAGCATGCCACGCAGCAGAAGTACTGCCACACTTATGACTACGCCAA
>Ga0078894_10000535_pt1 | contig 26635 bp, 64 predicted proteins | sample LauGreSu1BDMLBSD_2_FD_67506 | JGI IMG/M metagenome (GOLD analysis project Ga0078894, IMG submission 67506) | Freshwater lake microbial communities from Lake Michigan, USA - Su13.BD.MLB.SD (version 4) (version 4) | ecosystem: Environmental > Aquatic > Freshwater > Lake | place: Lake Michigan... | reverse complement strand
ATTATGAAACTACTCACAAATTCAAATACATTTTCCTTCAACTTTTCCAAATTTGTGGTGTAATATTTCTCGTATGGTTGAAATATATAATCAATTACAACGGGCCTTTCAATACCTTCAAGTTTAACATACTTGAGATTTTTCTTATACCCGGTCGTATAAGGAGATTTTTTACTAGAATATTCTCCTTCGATTTCTTGAATTGAATAATCACTCCAGTCTACATAATAAAATTTCATCAAGTGTCTTTCCAATTTTTAGACACCCAATCCGTACAAGAGCCGAATAAACTATCATCATAAAAACAATCCAACTCTAGGGGAACACTTTTATAAAGTTCAAAGTTATGTTCAGAAAGTTCATTCATAAAGAACTGCCCTAACCGTAGTCCTTTATCATCTTCCCAGTAAGAGAAAATATAATTTTTATAAAAGGTAGAATAGTCCATAGAGTTGCGTGTGTTATTCATCATCTTGATCGGGGAGAGACTTTAGAGCGTTTTCAATAGTGCCAAGAATTTCTGGAAGCATATCTGGATTCAGTTTCTTGACAGTCTCAAAATCTTTTAGTGCCTGTGATTTGAGAGTTGGCTTTGGACGGCGATTTTGCTTTAGTTGTGAGATAAGGTCATTACCTGCACAACTAAAGCCATAGGGTCCAGTATTAAGCCACTCACAACACGCATCAAGTTCCGCATCAGCCGCAAGTTGCTCCTTTTCTTTTATTAGGTCTCTGAGAACATTAATTAGAGTTTCTTCTGAGACAGACTGAAGATCGCATGGACAAGGTCCATCATCAGCTAATATCTCATTTATAAACTCAATGAGTAAGCGTCTTTCTATGTTGAGATCTTTTAGCTCTTTGGGTTCAGTTATATTATTTTTGTTTGGATTTGGAATTACATTACCGTTAGAGTCATACTCATACCACATTTCATAACCGCTTGAGGTTCTATAATGAGTTCTATTACCGTTAGAATCATACTCACTCCACCGCTCATAACCGCTTGAGGTTCTATAATGAGTCTCATTACCGTTAGAATCATACTCATACCACTGTTCATAACCGCTTGAGTTTCTATAATGAGTTATATTACCGTTAGAATCATACTCATACCACTGTTCATAACCGCTTGAGTTTCTATAATGAGTTAGTTTACCGTTTTCGTCTCTTGTAATAATGGGTTTAGTCATAATCAGTCTCCAGTTCTTTAATAATTGTAAGAAATTCTGAGCGGTACTTTTGGTGTGCTGCTAAAAATCCTTGAGAATATTCGTCGGAAACTTCAGCTGGTGGATCTACTGGCGAGATTACTCCGTTCAATGCAACTTGAATAGCTGCAGCTATGGCAGGTAGTAGTGTGTGACTACATTCCCAATCTAATTTATAATCAGCTGCAGAGTGTACTTCTTTGGCAATATAACTTATATCAGACATAAGGCTTATCCAGTTCGTTTGCAATATCCAGAATCATAGATTTAGGGTCTCCAGATTCCCAGTCAACTTCATGAGCAAGTGTTCGTAGTGCTACACCTAAGCATTGTGCATAATCCACAAAGATTCCAGGTTCTTCTTCACTAAAAGCTTCCCACACTTTTTCAGCAATGGGCGACAAAGGCGTTTTATCTGGATTTGGAATCCTATTACCGTTAGAATCATACCACGCTTCATAACCGCTTGAGGTTCTATAATGAGTTAAATTACCATTAGAATCATACTCATTCCAGGCTTCATGACCGTATGAGTCTCTAGAATAAGTTATATTACCTTTTGAATCTTTTTGAATGATCGGATATGTCATGATGTTTTTGAATGTGTTGTTTGAGGAGGGGGTAGAACTTTGTGAATCATTATAATGAACTCATAAGAGGTTTTTTAGCCATTGTTAGTCTCCCAAATGAATTTTGATACGAGCTTTTTACGTGAAACACCAGTTGGTAATTCTTCATAAACAATACCACCAGCTGCACTTATCTGATAATCAATAACATCATTAGCGTTATCTAAAATCCAGGTAATGTTATCCAAACTATTAATTGTACACATGAATTCCGTAAGACAGTCTTCATAAGGGTTTGCATCACGAAATGTAATAGTGTATAAGGATTGAGTCATGATGTTTTGAATGTAATGTTTTTTTTTGGGGGGGTAGAACTTTGTGAATCATTATAATGAACTCATAATTATAGGATCACTAGGAATAATTGAAACAACACCAGGATGATATGTATATTCGTGCAGGTAAAAATTACACAAACCATAACCATCTTCTTCACACACAATCTTAGTATCGTCAGGATACTCTTCAAGTAACTTAATCAGGTCAGCTTTAGTCATGGAGAGGTTCAGAACACTTAGGTAGAATAGCAGGAAAAACACTGCTCCGTCAAGAAGCAGTGTGAGAGACAGTTCAAAAATTGACACTCACTGGTGTAATTCTCCGAATAGATTTATCGGTGTTTGGCATTTGCTTTACAATATCTTCAGTTTTAATCGTGGACGGATTATACTTCCCAAAAGGTCGACCAAAAGTCTTTTTAGTCACCCGTAGCCATTCTGCAGTATCTGCATCAGGAATTCTAGTATCTTCTGGTTTGTAAAACTTTTCAAGTGGTCCATAACCTAATGTTTCATTAGATTGTGCTCTTTTTTGTTCTGCAGCTTTTGCATCAGCACGTACTTCAGCCTGAGTGGGTACTCTCATGCAAGGCTTAACTCCAGGTGCTCTTTGAACTGGATTCATATTCAATGTAAGCTGTTCAGTGTTTTTAGTTGATTTTTGATAAGATTTACGTGCCATTGAGAAGTCTTTCAAATGTTCAAAGGTATTGTAACTGTATTTTGATGGAGGTGTGAAGGTCAGTGTGCCAGTTTGTCAAGTGTCACAATATCACTATAATCTACTGTACTACGGTACTTTGTAATTACTTTAGTTCCTCCATAGGTTTCTCCCCAAACTTCGCCTTCTCCGCCTCTCCAAACAATATAACCTGTAGAAATATCACAGATTGATTGAAGAAAATCCGATTCATATCCAGTTTTATCATCGTATCCAGTGATCAAAATATCACCATCTTTAGATAGTTTAATATCAAATCCAAGATATTCTAAAATAGTCCAGGCTTCTTCTATCCCTTGAACCCTTGGCCAGAGTTGAGAACTTAACTGTCTCATTCTCTCAGTAGCAATGTTTAGATTATCAGCAGGAATTTTAAAGGTGCTTTGTGCAATAGTGACGTAATAGCCCATAATGAGGTTTTTGTTGCAGTGGTGGTGGTGAATTGATAAGATAATAGCTGTGATGTCAAGTGTTTATGAGACATTTAAAAGTCTTCACTCCCAGTCGTCCTTGGAAAATCGTGGTTGCTTATAACCTTCTATTAAACCAGTCTCATTAATTGATAGAATGATATAATCACCATAACCTATCTGAGGGTCACCATATGAATCTATACCATGACAAAGATACCTATCAGGTACATAATAATCACGGTATTTGTAAATTTGCTGTCGGTTCTCATCAAGTAAGAAATATTCGCCTTCGTCGCAGACTTTATAATGCACATATGCTGTTGTTCCTTGTGGCCATTCCATTACTTGACCGTCTGCTAGGCGAATCACTGGACACCATTGGTCACCTTCTCGAAAAGGAATTAATGTTCCATTAAGGTCTTCTTCTCCATTAACAGCTGCATCCTCCCAATAGCGAACTGCAGCTTTAACTTGAAGATATACTGGATTTGGTTTAGTCATGTTGAGTAAAATGAGATGGAGTGTTAAATGTAAGTTTAGAAGTCTTCACAGCCTTGGCCAACATCAAATGTCCAAATACCTCTTTTTTGCCAAGACCGAACCACACTTGGACGGTCATCAAAAACAAACAGAATGTTATGAGTTTTTTCAATCTCATCTGCAATTTCACCTTTGACGATTGAATCATCTCGGTAGTCACCTTCTTTTCTCATGTAGAGAGTATCATAATAAAGTTCTCTACTCAATAACCATTCTTCAGTTTTTTGACGATATTCATCAGATCTACCAGAAACAATAATGATATCGGTCTCATATTTGTAGCTGATGGTCAAGTAATGACATAGAGCCCGATAGATAAACTCTACAGCAGGATTTGGCTTATCAAGTACCATTGCCTCACTAAAGGCTTTCCAATTTTTAGGATGAGTCTGAACAAAATGACGGCGATGTGTGACATCTGCTAAGGTACCATCAATATCAAAAATTATTGCGTCTCGTTTCATGTCAATTACCTATTTCAATGTGAGTAAAGTGTTCAGTGTAGTCAGGAATCTCAAAAGAGTTGTACATAGAAGTTAAAACATCTACAGGTATAAACTTACCCTCGCGATGTTTATTTCTCTCTAGAGCTTCTTCTAAAGAGATTTCAAAGTAGACTGCAGTTTTTCGGTGATAATTATGAAGTTGAGAAATCTTACTTCTACGTGTCTTGCGAGTAAGATTCGTTTGATCAAAAATTAAATCTCTACCTTCAAGAATTGCAAGCTCTAGTTGTTTTTGCATGTTTACAGTAGCTTCTTTGATATAATCCCTAAAAACCTCATTATAGGTCTTTTGTAGCTCTTCTGCTTTTTGTTGAATGTAGTTATCTGTAGAAAGAACTACAGCTCGTTCAAAGTATGGTTGAGAAAGCAGAGTTTTAACATATGTGGATTTCCCTGAAGTAGGAATACCACAAAGAAGAATCAGTTCCATTTTAGTTTACGCCATGAGAGTTTGGATTTGGTCTTTCGTGTAAGGTTCTGTATTATAATAACCTCTTGGTCGATCTTCAAATCCAGAATCAAAGATGAAGATTGGAATACTCCTCTTTTTACATTCTTCTGTTAGGTTAAAGCTGAAGTCAAACTTTCCAATATAAACTACTCGTGGGTAGTTATCTAGAGTAGTTACAAGACCTTCTGGGTAATAATTATTAAACTCATATGAATCCATTTCTTTAATAACGTTCTCTACTTTTCGAACATCTTCTTGAGTTAGAACATAAATGCGACCATAGCCTTTGAAAGTCAAATAATCAGTCATTGTGATTCACCATGTACATAGGAAGATTGTATAACATTTCAGATTCTCTCAGGGAACTTGGTGTGCCAGTTTATCAACTGTTCCATGAGATGTCACCAAACAGCCATCTTACACTATTAACTTTTGTTTGCGTACTCAAGGATTTGTAAAGTTGTTTGATAATGAGGTCTCTTACACTATAACCTTGACGAATTCCAAACATGAAGGGCCGATACTTCAACTCAACAGAAGGAACTTCAACTGTTGCAAACTCTTTTTGGTCTTGTCCCTTTTCAAGAGTGAGATACATATCATAAAGATTTGTTGCAACATTCTCTAAACTCAACCAGAAAGCTTTTTCAAAACTAAGCAATCGCTCAGTGTCTTCTGGAATTAAGAGTGGAATCATGTCATCTACAGCACAATCTAGAATGAGTGCAATTACAGTTTTTTCTTGATTGATTGAGTCTTTACTACGATGACGTAAAACATAGTCATCACATTTAATCTTAAACATGTGACCATCTTCAAATCTATTCACTACTCCTTCTTCGTTCTTATCCCATGAACGAATAACTTCTTCAATTTCTTGAAGATTCTTATCACCATTAGAAGTAACAGTGACAGCATTCACTACTGGAATACTCCAAGCCTCTGCATAATTCTTCATCACCTCATAGCTCACATAAGAACCATCATTCAAGTTACGAATCGCAGTGAGAATGAGATTGTCTTCAGGATAATCCACAATAATACGATTCTTACGAGAAACCCATTCAAAGATGGGTGTAGTACCCTTTTGAATACACTTGTTAATAAAGAAAGAATAATGTAGCTTGTCTGCAATAAACACTTCTGCGTTCATCGCAACTTCTGTAACTCCTGCTTTGGTTGCAAGGCGGAAACTGTGATAAATTGGATTATCAATTGGAATACATCTTATCATGCTTCCATCCAACTTGGATATGATTGTATGAGGTTTAGAAAGGTCAATTTTATGCAATTGAGTCTCGTCCTTCTCTCCCAAATTGAAAAATTTATGATAGGGTCTTGAAATGAGTTTACCGCTCATATCAAAAATAAGACCACGACACTCACGACGAATTGCAGAACCTAACGGATCTTCTTCATCCCATTTGAAGGTTTCTTCAAAGTTGACTAGATAGTTGACGACTTGATACCAACCTTTATCAAAGACCTTAAACTCTTCACGTCCTTGAATGTGAGGTAGAACATCATCAATTGTAGTAATCTTAGGAAACTCATAGCCAAAATTCAAATCTTCAATCATAAATGATGTGTGGTGTGATTCACTCAAAAGTAGTGTAGCATCAATTGCTTGGCGCTGAAGTGCAGCCTGTGCCAGTTTCACATTTGGCACATCCAGTGCTCTTAAATAGTTTGGGTTTCAATTTAGAGACTTCAGTTTTAAGTTCTATCACCTGAAAAGTCAAGTCACTTACGAGTTGCTTAAGTTCTGTAAGTTCCTCATGAATATCTTGATGATGAAATCTTAATGGCTTTTGAATGAGTTCTTTGAGTTTGGTTTTCTTCATTGTAAGTAAGAGCGAAGTTTGTAAACATTAACACCATGAGCTTCCATCAAATCTTGAATGAGATTTGAAGTGGCATAACTTTTTTGCTTTTCAGATTCTTCTGAAATGTCAGAGAACATTTGAATGATTTTTTGATTATCTAATAAGAGTTGTTCAATCATTCCTCTTGCATCAATCACTTGATTTCCATTTGCAGGTCCATCAATAGTGGAAACTTCTACCATTCGTGTCATAGTTGAGACTGGACGAATGTTTAAATACCTCATGTGTTCTGAGATTCTATCAATCTCTTCAAACATTGCCTCATATTGACTGCCAAGTAACTCATGAAGTTGTGGAAAGTCTGGACCTGTGATGTTCCAATGATAATTCCAAGTTTTTTGAAACAATACAAAGAGTGATGCTTGAGTATCGGATAGAATTTTATATAATTTTTCCATGGTGTTAATTTTTAACTATTTATTAAAGGCCGTCATCTAGGCTCTCCCAAAAGTAATAAAGGTAATCCTCTTCTATTTCTTGTTGTGTGTAACCCTTATAAAAAGATTCATCGTAATGACTTCCCATAATTGCAAACCAAACCTTAAAGGAGTAGATAGCGGCATAACATCCATACTCAATTCCCCAGATTAAATCTTTTAGCTTTTGTGTCATAAGTAAACTCCTGAATTGTTCCTTGTTTAAATTGAATTTTACACTCTGGCCAATCGGCATAATCTTCACCTTCCCATTTAGGTGAATAAACTACAATAGTTTTTGTTGCATAAAGTGGTGAGATTTTACCGTGATTTCCATTTGGAACATAAATGAAAGGGTCTATCCATCTATCTTTAGCTTTATTTACATAGGATGGATTATCTAGAATGTCATAGACATTTCTATCATTTATCACAAAGAGTTGACCTGATGGGTCAATCCAATGATGATTCATTGTTTGACCTAAATCTTTTGTGTAAAGCTCAACATTAGTAAAATCTTTTCCTAAGTCATAAGAACTTCGGACGTAATCAAAAAGTGACATAATTTAAAAACCTATAGAGTTAAGAGTTTCTCAATTCGCTCTTTAGCAGTATTGAAGTGAATTTCATCATTTTCAATTCCTATAAAGTTTCTGTTCTCAAGAACACAAGCAACTCCAGTTGTACCAGAGCCCATAGTGTTGTCAAGAACAGTCTCACCTTCGTTACTATAAGTTCGGATGAGATACCTCATGAGGTCTACAGGCTTTTGTGTAGGATGTAAACCTTTCTCTTGAGAGAATCTAAGAACTGTTTTAGGATAACGAAGACCTTCTGGATTGTCTCGGTGTTTACTTTTAGTTTTACCGTACACTTCTCCTATTGTTTTAGTCTTAGATTCAAATCCAGAATATGGAGTAGATTTCCACATTTGAGGATTATAAGTCGGCTTCTTTCTATAAAAGACTAAAATGTTTTCATGAGATTTTAAAGGCATGATTTTTGCATTCATTGGATTCGTTCCTTGAGGTTTTTCCCAAATCCACTCATATTTAAACTCTTTGATATTTGAAGCAGCTAGAATTGTAGTAAAAGGTTGAGATGCCGTAAAAATCATTGCAGCATTTCTTTTACATATTCTATGATAGTGTTCCCATAATTGATCTAAAGGAAGCACAGAGTCCCATTTACAAGCAGTGATGCTAACCGTAGGGAAGGTCACAGAGAATCAGATCAACTGATTCATCTGCAATGTACTTCATAGCATCAAAACAATCTGCTCTGACTAAGCTATTCGGTACAACCTTCCCTACATAATCTTCTGTATGAATATTAAATGCTACCATTGTTGAATGACCTTAACACAATTTAATTTTCTCAACTCATTTACATTTGAGCACATGTAATCATCATTTTTCAGTGCTGTTCCTCCTTGTTGATAAGTGAACACTCCTTCATTACTTATCAAAATGTCGCAGAAATCTTCTTTAGAAAGCCAAAAGAGTCTCATGTCATCTTCGCGTTCATTGATTCCACAAATGATAAGTCGTTCCCACTTTTTGTTTTTGGAAATGTGATTTACCATGAAACTATCTTGAACTATCTTACCACGTTTATCTCTTGTTGCAAGTCCAAACTTAATTTCAGTTGGGACTGAATTTACAATAATATCGTGACCTGGATTTGTCCGAGATTCTACATTGAATCCATAATTATTTAATAGTTTAGTAACAAAGAGTTCTCCAAACTTTCCTTTATGTACTGGATGTAGATGAACATAGCCTTCAAAATATGTTCCAATCCATGGGTCATGAATTTTGTCAGGAATATATGTGTAAAGGTACTCATCTTTAAAAATCTCATCAAACATAATAATTTTCAATAATGCTCAAAAATAGTGTTTACTTACTAATTCTATCACCTCATAAGGGATTTTTATGTGTGAGAGTGCCAGTTCCTAAAGTGTCCACTCTCTCACATGTTTTATATATTGGGGAGGGTTAATTACTACGACATCTGAGACTCATTACCGCTAGAATCATACCATTCTTCATAACCGTCTGAGTTTCTATAATGAGTCCTATTACCGTTAGAATCATAATCCCACCATTTTTCATAACCGTTTGAGTATCTAGAATGAGTTATTTTACCGTTAGAGTTATACTCATTCCAATATTCACAACCGTTTGAGTTTCTATAATGAGTTATTTTACGGTTAGAATCATACTCATTCCATTCTTCAAAACCGTTTGAGTTTCTAGAATAAGTCTCATTACCGTTAGAATCATACTTACTCCATGATTCATAACCGTCTGAAAAATTTGCATAAGTCTTATTACCGTTAGAATCATACCAGTATTCATAACCGCTTGAGTCGTTATAATGAGTCTCATTATCGCTAGAGTCATACTCCCACCACTGCTCATAACCGTTTGAGTTTCTAGAATGAGTCCTATTACCGTTAGAATCATACTCACTCCACTTCTCATAACCGCTTGAGGTTCTAGAATGAGTTATTTTACCGTTAGAATCATACTCATTCCAATATTCATAACCGTCTGAGTCTCTAAGATGAGTCTTATTACCGTTAGAATCATACCACGCTTCATAACCGTTTGAGTGTCTAACATGAGTCACATTACCGCTAGAATCATACTCATACCACCGCTCATAACCGTTTGAGTTTCTAAAATGAGTCTCATTACCGTTAGAATCATACTCATACCACCGCTCATAACCTCTTGGGGTTTTATAATGAGTCAATTTACCATTGGAGTTATACCACCGTTCTATACCATTGGAATGCACCTCATGTGTCTTGTTACCGTTTTCATCAAATATTGTAGCCGATTCAATCATGAGTTCTTCTTTCATAGTGAGTTCAACTCTACAACAACATTGTTATCATCGTCAATAAAAGCTAGTCGCCGTCCTTTTTTATCTTCTTGCTTCGCCATAAAGAAAAGTGCTACACCTTTGCGACTGCTTTCTCTCATGTCAATTCCAAACTCACTTTTGAGTTGGCTTAGGAAAAATGACATTCTTTCATTTGCAATATCATTTGGTGTTTTCGGCTTACCCCTATGCCACCACTCATTACCAATTGAGTTTCTCCAATGAATCAGATTATTATTAGCATCATATTCATTCCATTCTTCATAACCGTTTGATTTCTTAGAGTAAATTATATTACCACTTTCGTTCAATATTACAATTGGTTCAGTTATGTTATTCATTATAAGAGGGAAAGCGTTAAAAGGAAGATATGAGATTCGAACTCATGGAGGCTATTAACCCCTCTTGTTTTCAGGACAAGTGCGATAAACCAGACTCCGCCAATCTTCCGAGTTAGAAGACTATAACGTTTTTATAAGTTATAGTCTAGTCATCAATAAACTACATAATTTTCATAACCAATTTAGATTATGAAAAGTCCGAGTGGAGAATTATGCTATCCCGACCTCCGATTCCCAAAATCGGCGCTCCACTTCTGAGCTACACCCGGTTATTGACTTTATAAAGTCTCACATTTATTTATGCGAGAGACTTATAAAGTCTTAAAGTTGAGACTAACTCACATCAATTATGTTCATAGGTTTCACTTGTAAAACCTTCACGAGTGGCATAAACAAGATTATCAGAGCCAAACATAGATTCTAATGCACTCTCCATGGCATCACTTTGAATAAACTTTGAAAGAGCCATAACTGATTCCACATTCACACCTTCTCGTTTGTCTTCTCTAAAACCCCAAACAAAATCTACCCAAACATTCTCATCCTCATCATCATAGTCACCCCAACTCAGACTACGATAATCCTCAACTTCAGTTGCATTTGAAAACGCAGGGTCGTTTACACTAAACACACAAGGGTCACCATCATTAAAATATGGTGCATATTGTGTCCACACTACTACGTTAATTCCTGGATTTTCTTTCCAAAACTCAACGAAGACTTCCTTGAATTTTTCTTTTGCTTTTTCTTGAAATGCCTTTTGAAATTCATTAAACTCGTCAATGAAAGCATTAATAGTCAGTTCGTTCATAATAATCAATCCGCGTTAAGTGAAATAAATTTGGTTTCTTTTTTATGACCTTTGTTTGTTCCTGACATCCAAGGAACTGCAGTCATGTTTTTGAGATAATTCTCAGGAGTTGGAATGAATCCCAAATCTTGAATGATGTGGTCTTCTGCAACGTCTCTAGGAGAATAAGTGATACCTGCAGAATTTGTTCGTACTCTTCCAAACATTTGTTCTACAACATAACATCCAAAAGAAGAGTGTAGAATTGCTCTATGTCGAATGTCAGGAAAAGCTATTTTGCTACTATCAATGAAATCATCAATGTCAGCATAATCATCAGGAAGACCGCCATACTTTTTAGCATGAATTCTTCCATGTAGAAAGGGTTTCATTTATTTTTACAGTTCAAAGTTTTTAAGGTAGGGGGTACACTTCATCTCTTATAATTCGTCCAATAGATTGAGTTCTTGTGGGAATTGAATTGCCAAATCCCACACCTCTTTCAAACATTATATTTTGTAGAACAGATGAATTAAACTGCCTACCAAAATATTCACGAAGGAGTCGATTGTTAAACTCCGTACCATCCCACTTGAGCTTTTTAAGCTCCCCATTAAAGTTGTAAAGGCTTCTTTCACCTGTCTCATAACGTTCAAAGTAATTCATATCTTATAAATCAAATAATATTGTACCGGAACCATAAAGCAGTACCTGAGAGAACAAACTGTCAAATGCTTCATCTGACATCCGTCTTAGTATAACTTCATCATGATGTATTCGCATTAGTCTTTGCCTCCATTCATAATCATCATCGTAGGTAAGTTTACATTCAAATTTTTTATATTTTTTTGAATGAGACTGGCTTCGTTCACCTATCTCATAACGTTTAAAAAGAGATTCACTCATAGCTTTAAGATTTCACATGAGTAATGAATGCTTCACCTCTACATTCAAAGGATTTAATGAGAAGCACTGTAAACAGCTCCATTTTCTTGGTACTCACTGAGGCTGGATTGTAAGAAATTGCAGTCTTTAGAGCTGCCAATTCGTTCCATTCTTCATTACTCATTGTGGTCATTTCAACACATTTATAGTTATTTATAACTCTTCTCACATACGACCAAAACGTTGACGAAGCATATCTTCAAAAGTGGGATTCTGTTGATCATAATGCCTTAGAACTTGTTCAGTGGCCTGAAGAATTTGAGACAGTGCAATGTTAATTACAGCGTCTTCAGTTTTAGAAGCAAATCCAAGAGCTGTCCTCAAATCACTTTGAGCGTCTTTAATGGAAAGAATTACTTGTTCAGAAAGTTGTTGAGTCATAATGTGTTTGAAACTTCAAGTAGTGTAGCGTGTCTTTGATTGGTTTTGAGTGTGTGGTGTGCCAGTTTCTCAAGTGTCACACTCTGTAAATGCAAACTCTAGCGACCCCCCTAGACAGTTTTTCAATTCGTGAGAATAGTCCTTGAGCCATGTCCAAGTCTACACCTAGAGAGGTAAATCCGCCTCTATCTCTTACAACACCGTAGGCAATGTAACCAGTTCGTTGATTTACAATTTTAAGTCTGGTTCCAAAGGGATATGAGTTATGTGCAACGGTGTTCCCATTCGGATGAAAGGGTACTCCAGAAGCAGTAGTGGTTCCTGAGTTGTAATAGGTTGCAGTTTTACCACAAGCAGCCCAGGAAGGCACTGCACTGGCACAAATGAAGAGAGTAGAGGCTAGAAGTTTTTTAAGCAAGGTTAATTCCCTCAATTATTACATCCAACACAAGTTATGAAAACTTCTCTTGGCACGTTTTTTATTTAGACTTTTGAAGTCTATCTTATTTTTGAGGGTATGTCAATTGGGAAGATTTTCGTACTTCCATTGATAATACTTATCAAGTGCAATTTTTTCTGCATGTTCTTGATCTCGTGCCCAACATGAGATAGAAAGTGCTCCCTCATTAGCACAGTAAAATATGAGATGTTCTATGCCTGGGCTAAATTCCGACTCAATAGCATCTACCTCCCACGATTCATCAATTATGTTAGTTGTAAGATCAATTCGGACACACCAAGCAGTATGACCTGGAGGATGTTCTGGAATTTCTTTTGAGTCAAGGTTGGTATTCTACTATAGTTACATCTGCAAAGTCGGTCAATCTTTCGGAGAAATTCTCAATCATTTTAGATATTCTACTCCAATCACCACAAGCGAGGCCAGCACCAATCATAGGAAATCCAATTTTCCATTTTTGAATAGGCTTTTCTGCATAAAGAGCAATAGTAAAATTATTCAGAAATCCTTGAAATGCAGCATATTCAAAAACATCAACTCCATGACTCCATCTGTATTGGGTATATACATTAATAACAACAAATAGGTGGTCACCCACAACAATTTCAGCTTTACTAGATTTACCTAATTTAGAGTAATCTCCTACTTTAGTTTTATTATCAGCTTCTTCTACTTGTGGGTATTTGACTGCAAGTTGTCTCGCTAGGCCAGCTCCTAGGGAATTAAAGCAATTACATCCGTGAATAATAATATCAAACTCACCTTGTTCGGCAAGTTTGATTATATCACCTTTAATCGTTTTCATCAGAACCCCATACAGAATCCAAATCATTTTCAAAGTCTTCTCTCAGTTGAGTAAGAACTTGACCTAACCAATTAGTCCCCTTCCAGTTTTTAGGATCTTCAATTTCTTTATCATAACCACCTAGACCAACTCCCCAAATAGTATCATAAGGAGATGCTTCTACAAGATAATGACCTTTAGTACTCATGAGATAATCATAAGCACCGCGATTTTGAGTAAACTTGTAGTAACAACCTTCATAGACTATCTGACGTGCGTGAGTATCCCAAACTTCTTTATTGAAATTTTTAACTTGTCGTCCTAGAGCTTTTTGTTCTCTTGGAAATTTCTTAGTCAGGATGAGTTTAGCAGTGTCCAAATCATTAAAAAGAATTGCTTTTTTGGTCATCATATACTGCTCAGAGCAGTTGTAGGATGTTCCTGTAGTGAGATCAACAAACGGAGTATCCGCCCAGTTAGATAGATAACCATTATAGAAGAACACATATTGATCGTATTTTTCTAGAAAGTCTTGTTCTTTAAATTGTAGCATTTTTATACCTCTTCTGTTGATAGATGAGTTTCATATTTTTCTGTTGATAGATAAGTTTCATATTCTAGCATAATAAGTCTATCCGCTTCTTTCTCAGCATCAACATTATGCAACATTCTGAGTGTTTCAATCACACCATCTGCAAATGTGCAGTGATATTTGCTTTTCCATTCATCGTAAGTCATTTTAGCCATTGATTACACTCCAGTAAAATAGTTGATAATTTCATAATGATCTTCGTAGCACTCAATTGAATTCACTTTTGAAATTGGAATCCACTTTGCAGAAGATGCGTCACTTCCATGTTTCACTCTTGGAAGTTCTCCATCAGGTAATTTAATATAAAATGCATGAGTGATTGTTCTACCACGAGTGCTACGTTCAATAGCATCAAAAACTTTAACATTTTCAATATGACCACGAATCACTTTATCTGGGACTTTTAGACAGGTCTCTTCTCTAAGTTCTCGTATCATAGCATCCTCTAGAGATTTATCACTCAGAGCGTCCAGAAAGCCCCCAGGAAGCGCTAGAAGCCCCTTACCAGGCTCAGCCCTACGACGTATCATTAAGACGTGCCCAGACTGCACTACAATGGCGTCTACAGTCACAAAGGTTGGTGGATAAGGAAATGAAGAGTATTGCGATTTATATTTTTCAATAAACTCGATTTCTCGAATAATTTGTTGATACTCTTCCGTTTCTGCAAACTTTAAGAGAAACTCTATTGTAGGCTTAGAGACAACTAAACCGAAATAATTTGGATCATTAGCTTCATTGAAATAAAGAAGTCTAATTTGAGAAGCACTTAAGTTTCCAATTGAAGGAAGTTCTATGAGTTCCCATTGAGGGAACATATCAAGATAAAAAGAAGTTTCATCTTTCTTATGTCCAATGATTGCAACTCTACTCTCTTCAGTAGTATGTTTTGCTACAATGTTCTGAACTCTTGCAGCCCAAGCCTCATGATTATAAATTGTGTCATAAGTTGATTCAACAATCAAAGAACCTACAAAATTCACACAGTTTTGGTAAAGTAGTGTTTTCCTCTCTTCAAAAGAAAAGGGATTCTTAAATGTGCGAGGTTGATTTGCAGAACCTACTACAACAATAACCTTTTCAGCAAGTTCTCCTGCCTTACGGATAATCTCTACATGTGCATTATGTAGTGGCTGAAATCTACCAATGAAAACAATTGCATCATACTTTTTGGTCATTCTAAACTCCTTAGAATTGGTTGATTGTGAAACGTCTATCGTTTCGCTTTAATATATATAAAATTATTTCTGATTCTTGTCAAGTTCGTCTAGAGCTTGGCCGAGTGTAATCTCTTTAAGCTTATCATTTTCATCCAATATATCATGATAGACCAAGCAATCACGAGACCACCCAGATTCCTTCAGGCAAACATTTTTATATCCTGAAACAGTAATTTCAGAATAATCCTCACCATCTACAATTTCATCTGCAAAACTTTCTGCATCGAATTTATCCTCTGCAAGAACCCATCCGCTATGGGTGATCTCAACATAAAATAGCTTCTTAGTCATGATTTTACATCTCCTAAAATAGTTTCAAGTTTAACTATAAGTCTATCAAGTTTTCTACCACCAGTACACTCACCCTTATCCCATAAAAAAGATGCAAGACCTTCAAGTTGAGGAATAATCTCAGTCCGAATTTGTTGTTCTAGATTCATTTTAAAAATTAACACTCATAGTGAATTTGAATGTGAATCCACCATAAGCGAAGAATCACCAGAGGTCAAGAGAAGTTGTGCCACTTCTTAAAGTGTCTGTTTGTTCATAAATTCACGGAACATTTCTTTTAGTTCATCTTCCTTATCACCATGGCAAGTTTCCCAGCTGTCACCCATAGCATTTTCCCAATTTTCTCCAGTTTCGTCTGTTCTATATTGTGGAAAATCTGGATCATCAGTTTCAACATAATAAGTAATGTGAGGTTCAGAAATGCTATGAATTTTCATTATAGTCTCGTTGTTATTAGGTCAGGATAAAGTTCTTCTACTTTTTGAATACAAGGACAATAATAATCAGTTCGTGTTTCTTCTATAAATCGTTCAATTATGTATGTTGCTTTGGGGGTGCCGTCTGAATTTCTCCAAGTTATCCAATTTTGATTTACATTATCCCAACCTAAACATTTATAATAATGCTTACCCTCATCCACATTATGATATAGAGTAAAATAATATCCAGTTTTTGTTGGTTTTGTTTCCGGGAATTTTACCCAGTCTGGTATGTCGGAAAATTGCATAATGGTCACCTATTTTAGAGTTGGTTTAAGATATTCTATAATCTGTTTGGAGCGATGATGCCGTAAAATGTGTTGCATTATTTGCTGATTTGCATTCTCATATGAATATGAAAAACCATATGATTTAAAGTAATCAACTAAACTGTCGATATTTAATGGACCCCAGACAAGTCCGAAAAAATGTTTTCTTTGAGGGTAATAAGTTACACTTTTGGATACAGGATGAGTTGATTTAACAATGCGATAGTTTTTCATTTTCTTTAAGAGGGTGGATCTAAAAGTCTATTCAGAATTATTTCGATGTTATCAAAAATCTCAGGATTTGCTGTAGTGAGTTCTTTTAAAGACTTTAGGTCTTCTAGTGCTTTTTGTTTGAGAGTTTTCTCTGGACGGCGATTTTCTCGGAGATATGGAACCAAATATTCATAACTAGTACAATTCAGTTGACATGATAGAAACTCCTCACATGCACTAAGTTCCTCATCAGCTGCAAGTTGTGCAAGAGTTTCTATGCGTTTTCGCAGAATGTTTACAGCTTCTTCTGGTGTTGACCGAAAAATTAGATCATAATCAACTTCTTCACCTCCAAGGTCATTAATCAAATCTGCGAGTAAGTCTACCCATTCTGCAGAGACTTCTTCCTCTGTAGCATCGTATAGAGCTTGCTCTTTAGCACTCAAGGAATTATAAAAATCTGATTTATTTGGATTCATGATCGGTTTAGGTTCAGGTGTTTCATCTTCTAAAAATCTAATGTCACTCATGTTATGATAACCAATACCAGTACTCCCATCGTAATAATATCCACGACCTGAAAAAGCATAAGGATATAATATCATCTTATTATGATTACGGATTACATGCCCGCGCTTTGCTGTACCATTCTGAAAGGTTACAATTACTTCTTTGTCTGAAACAAAGTCCTCAAGATTAATGGTCATTTTCATTTACCCTCAAAATATTTTGCAGTTGAACCACAGGAATCAGCAAAACTAAAATCACATCTTTCAATAGAACATTTGATATTTGAATAGCGTATATAGTCTAGCCCTGTAACTAAATCTTTAGTTATATAAGGTTTTACACATTTAGCCTCACTAAATCCATCACTAAACCCAAGTGTAAAAATTCTTTCCATAATGTTTGGTCTACACCACTTACAGTCCTTACAAAATTTTAAATCAGTCATAAGTTTCCAATGTAGTACAAATGTTATCAATTTCCTTTAGGCAATCATCCCATCCTTCACTCCAAATCACTTCTTGCTCATCTGCCCAATTATAACCATCAATTGAAAGTTGCTCACGAAGTTTAAGCAGAACATTTCGGAGTGCGATAGTAGGGTCAAAACGATTACTATGAGTGCTATCGTTCAGCACGTTTAAAAGACCAGTTGCATAATTTCTAGGCGTCATTTCAGTTCATCCACAAGGGTCAATAAGTCTTTAACATTTATTACTTCCATTCCGTGATCACCATCTAGATTAAAATTATCATAGCCTAACTCTTCTATAAGAGAACGAATTATGTTCACAATGAGTTGCTTGTCATTACAGTCCTCTGACAATTTTAGAGATAGTGAGTTTATTCTCAATTGTCTGTTTGTCATTTTCTTTTCTTGTTGAACACCTTATTATTTAACACATACAGATAATAACCATATCTACTATCTTCTATTTTAGAAGCATCAAATCCAGGTTGAGATACAAGATTCTCATCTTCCATTCTTACCCAACCCATAGATAGTGCTTCCCAAAATTCCAATCTATCATTATAATGATAAGAATCCCAAATGTAAATAATGTTACGAAATCCCCAAAGAAAATCATCCCAAAAACTTACAACGTAACAAGTCATTTGTAATCCTCAACATAACATTGATAGTTAAACTCATCTTCATCAAAATCTTTAGAGATTTCTTTTATGGTGAGTTTTAATCCATTACCATTATTTTCAATTGTAGTGTTAATCCAATCATCATAAGACCCCACAACTTCACAATCTCCAAACTTTTCATAAATGTATCCCTCAACAAACTGATGATACATTCTCTCGGATCGAATAAAGCCATCACTACCCCGTGGAATAAAGTCACTATTACACCACTTTTCAAACATTTCAGGAGTGACTATAAATTCAGCAGTAATTTTTACAGAGTTCATTCTCTTCATAACTTCAATCTCGTGTTTAGTTTTTTCAATTTCGTTGTTGAAAGTCATTCTTCATTACTCATAAAAATTCTTAAGTGCATTAATAAAGTGTGAAATACAGTCTTTGGGTACGTGGATATGTGTAGTTGTACCAGTTATTGCTTCCATTCCTTGTGTTTCAGTGATGCACACGGTTCCATATTCATCAGCTGTGAAGCAGTACCCAAAATCATCAGTTGTATGAAAAAGGTTGATTTCTTTAGTAGTTCTGTAACTCATTTCACTTCTCCTTATTGGTTGAGTGTTTTTGTAATGTAGCATGAAACCACCACCTCTCGCAAGAGGCAGTGTGCCAGTTCTTTAGGTGCCCCCACCAGTTCAATCATTTACAACCAGTTCTACAATGTCACCAAACTGACTATAAACGTCACTGAATCCAAAAGCGTGACCTTTATCCCAAGCATAATTAAACATCTTATGTCTTTTAGGATGAGTAGTGACGGAAAATTCTTCAAACAAATCTTGCATGAATTCATCATGTAGTTTTGATGTTTCTTGATTATAAACTCTCAGATGTTCTTTATATTCCACTTCGTTTAACACCCTTTGAGTTACCACGTCTTTGTTAAAGACTTGACCTTTAAATGACTCAGGATTACCTTCCCAAATCAATCGCCCTTTGTCATAAACATAGACAATAGTGTAATCTGATTTATTTGGATAAAATGTTTTAGTATTCTGGCTATAATATTCAAATGGTTTCATGTTGAAGCTCCATTTTTTAAAAGTTTTCTTTAAACATTTTTAATAAATCACTAGGACTCTACATTCCACTCTGGAAAAATTCCAATAATCATCACTTTTTTCAGTATGATAGATGGTGTTTTCATCTGGGTTTTGTAGTTCCGAAGGATAAACCATTGAAATTTCAACACTCAAATCTAACTGTGGATTGTAGTACATTCCGTCATTTAAAACGACTTCCATATCATCTGGATGTTGCGCGAGAAGCTTTTGTAAATCTTTATTTTTCATTTGAATTTAGGATCTAACAGAAGTGTTAACATTTCTTGAATTGTTTCATACACTGAGTCGGTTTCAGTAAATCCAAACTTATTCATTGCATCATTGCAAGCCCAGTCTCGTACACTAGTACCAAATTCACATGACCTAGCATACCAATCACAAACCATTTCCGCAACATAAACTCTTGGCATGTTGTGTATACTACCCCAGTATTCAGGGTGATGTGGATTAATAGATTGATGATGCTTTATAACTTCAGGAAGTAACGGGTCACCATAGAATAAATGATCAAATTCAATACCTTTAAACTTGGAATTATCGTGAATTTGACCGTTGGAAATAAGATTACGTCCAAGTTCAATTTCACCTTGTTTGATGAGTTTAATTCCTAGTTTATGTGTACTCCTTTGAACATTTTCAATATGATTGAAAACCATTTCAATCTTTTCTTCAACTGAAGACATATCTAAAGTCATTTTAATCTTCTCCATTAAGGTTTAAAAATTTCATAAGTCTCATTGTACAAACTCATAGTTACACCTGCGAGAAGCTCATCATCTTCTACAGACATGGCTTCAGTGTAGTACATCACATTTAGAAACTCAGGAATCGGAATGTGTTCACAACCACCATTATCCAAATCAGAATAACAATTTAAGTGAACCCAAAACCAAACATAATTACTTTCATAATATGGTTCATCAATCTGATGAGTCATCAACCAACACCAATCATGAAAGGATGCTATTGGCATACTAAAAATATCTTCTATGAAGAATTTAAAGTCACGTAGAAATGGAATGCGAAGAAAATTCACTTAGAGAACCTCACAAATAGTAAACATCATTACCTTGACCAAATTCACTTGGATCATCCCAGTAAGTGTGAGTGAGTTTTGGAAAAAGTCTACTAGACTTGTAAGTATCACTTTCAAGTTGTTCAAGTTTCACTCTAATCTCATCATAAGTTCCTTGTAAAACATAAAGTTTTTCCCAATGTGAAGTGGTTTGAATGTCCTGTCCACATACACCTTTAGGACCTTTATCTTCATAAGTCACATAGAGTTTCATTGTGGGTTCAGGGCTTTATATGGAGTTTCCATAGGTTCAATTAACATAGCAGTAGGGTTACTATTTGTAGAGTTTAAGAGTGTGCTCCACTTTTTGAGTAGATAGTCTTGATTTATATTCATAGTAATTTCATTATCACCAACTGAACTCCACGACCACACCATTATCAGAGTTACCATTAAGTTCTAGGATGACTTTTTGATATGCCTCAATAAAGGGGATTATCCATTCACCGTGTTCTTTCACATGATTCATTAAAACATTCCCTTCACTATAGTCAATTGTGGGTTTATATTCAAATGGATGTAGATAAACAATGCTATCATTTACTAGATTATCTGGAATTACCAAATCCAAAGCAACGTGCCAAAGGTCTTTATAATCACCTCCAACTACTTCATGATAGTCTCTAAAATGTTTTTCTGTAATTCCCATTACATTACAGATTTCTTTTTCAATGTCATCCCAATCATAAAGAATGATAGATTTACCTTGAACCGTCATTTAGCCTCCAGAACAATGACTTCTTTTTCTATAAACGGTTGAGCTACATTTCTATAATCTCGTAGTGTGTTATCACAGTCATAATAACGATCACATTCAACATTATCACCAATAACCCATGTTGAATAGCGTATTTTTACGGACTCTATTGCAATTTTAGAAAAATAATCAATGCATTTATATTCACGGTCTTCTGCCGCTATGAGTACCTCTTGGTCGTCTGGATATTGTTCTAGTAAAGTAATCAGTTCTTTCTTAGTCATTTCAAATAAATAGCGAGAACTTTTTCATAATTATCGTAAGTATATGCTTTTGATTCAACATCTTCATGTGGCCCATAATACCAACAATTTTTATAAAAATTCAGATAGATTTCAGTTTCTTTAACAAATTCCACATCATCCACTCCACCTTCATAACCACGAGTAACTACTCTAGTATCTTGTGGATATTCTTTGAGTTTTTCAATCAGTTCGGCAATAGTCATTCTTTGTGGTCACCTCTTTTAGTGTGTTTATGAGTATCCTACAGCACCCTGAGAGGCTCTGAGGAGGTCCTTGTGGCAGTTTATCAAGTGTCTACTTCTCTCTCACCTTTGAAACGTTTTTCCAACGTTTCATTAGTTTAAGTCTAACATTTTTAGATTTTTTCCTGCTATTAGTTGCATTATAAACACTCATTTGTTTTTCAGATGCCATACCGATTTTCATCAAAACTTGAATTGCATTGATTTGATCTCTGGACAACATGTTCACTTTATTATATTCGTCTTCTACAAGGTCCTTATGAAATTGAATAACTGATTCTTCGGGTCTATTTGATTTCCAAGCTTCACCGCTATATTCAATGATTACATTTTTATTATTGAGCAAATATCTACCATTCCGATTAAATAAAGGTTCAATTTCATCAAAATAAGTTTCAAGCGTCTCTTTAGTTGCAGCATTCATTTTTGATTTAATCCATTTAGGACACTCAAGAACTTTAATTTTAACATGAGATTAACTCATAAACTACTTCCTCAACCTAAGATGAATAAAAGAATCATAAAGCAAATCGCGTTCATCGTCACAAGAATACCCACAACTTGTACATTTGTAAACAGAAATAAGTTCTATATTATTCACTGTCAATGGAAAATGTGAAGGCGCAATTCCTTGTCGCCCATTATCCCATCTTCCAAGAGGATTTATAGCAATACCCAACTGAATTTCACCTTTACACACAGGGCAGACTAATTTACTCATTTTAATAACTCAAAAGACGACGTGGACTGGGGAACAATGGTTTTGGAATAGATTGATTAAGTTCCTGGCAAATCAGATAATAAGTTTCTTGACTCACTACATCCAATTCTAACTCATAAGGCTTAGCAATGTTTAAGAAAGTTTCGTAGTATTCTGTGGTCATATCTTTAGATGGAATAATCTCATTAAATGAGAAAAGTTTTTTATATACCAAGTTATTTGGATTTTTCTGAATATCAAATTCCCACATTCTAAAATACCAGATTCTCTATGAAGAATCGTCTTATAGTTTCATATTTATCATCATCTAAAGTTTCAATTAAAAAATAACAATAATCTTCTTTGGTATAATTTCCAAAGATATTTGATTTAATAGTTTCAAGTTTTTTATTAGAAGGTGAAATCACCAAAAAGTGCATGTTATCAGGACCAAAACTATGCGAAAAGGCTTTAAGATAAACTTCGCGTTCCAGCATAGAGTAAACAGTTTGTAGCCTTGAGTCAACTGGAACAGTAATCTTCAAACAAGATTTAGACATTCACTTCTTCCTCAAGTGTTCTACCATACCTATGATAATACCATTGATTCCAACCTGGACTTAAGTCCCTGTTGCGCCTAACGACTGCCATACATTCTTCTAAATTACTATTGCATCCAAATCTAAGTAGTTTTTTTGCATTGCTAATTTCTACATCAGTCAAATCATCTCCATTTTTTATTAAATTCAAATAATATTCAAATTGTTTATAAGTCATTTCTTTGACACTACGCAATACTTAGGACTGAGAAAATTGAAAAGATGTGCAGAGAAAGCAACACTCGTAACCGTAATGGGAGAAATAAGAAACAAGATGAGCAAAAATTGCACAATATAAGGTGCGTTTTCCATAAACACTTTTTTAAAGTTAGTCATCATTTAGATCTCCGAAAGAAAGTCAAAGTCACTAAAGCAAACATGAAAATAGTACCTAGTAAAAACCCAGTAGAGTGTAAAGGGAACAGCCATCCAACTGTAAATATAGTTCCCCAATAAATCAACCAAAACACAGTAACACTCATAAACACCCTTTGATGATTATAAAAATCATAGCACCAACCACTTTAAATTGAAAGAATGCGTGTGCCAGTTCCTAAAGTGGTACCATCCAGCAAACCTTTTATTAGTTCTGCAACTTCTTGAATTTTCTGAACAGAAAACTTTGAAACGTCACATTCTTTCGGAGGTGAGATATTCAATCTCGGGTCCAAAGAATACCAGCCCACATTTAGAACTTCCTCAATGTGACGTACATAACATTCACTTTCAAAGTCAAATCCAAACTCACCAATGTAATGAATGGCATCATGAACACACCAAGTATCTAAGGCAATTTCAGGTGTTAAATTATAAATTGAAAGTTTATCTTCAATTTGCTTCAGATTTTCCATGGTAGCTTTATATGGCACCCAATCTACAAAAGATTGAAGGTCAATTGGTTTATATGGATGAGTTGTACATTTTACAAAATCACTATCATCTGTAATCTTATATTCAACCCGATTAGAATGTTTACAACTTTTACATTTAAATTTAAATTTAAGTGCGTTTAAATCACATTTGTTAATCAACCGAACCTGATTAGTAAAGAGAGTATGACACTTGGCACATGTCCATTGAAACCGATATTTAGACTGTATCTTTTGAAAGACTACCATGTGTGAGAGGGGAACTACTCACCCATCCTAAGGGACGTAACGCTCAAAGGACGCTGAGCGTGTGCCAGTTTCTGAAGTGGCACTGTTTAGTTCATTTAAAATCAATACCATGCCTCATAACCATCTGAAAATTTTATATGATAAACTCTACCATTAGAATCGTAATATTCACATCTATCTGTCAGTTTCCTGCGAACTATGTTACCTTTATAATCATAGTGAGTTTCTATGCAATTTGGCCATTTTTCGTAAAATAGTTCATCTTCAGAGTTAAACCACAATTCACTACCATCTGAACAACGTTTAATATGAATTCGTAGCTTTGATTTTCTGATCTTTTCATATTCATTAAAATATCCCACAACAGAATCTTTTCGTTGAAAAGTTGTTTCACTCATGATGTTTTAGTAATGTTTGGATTTTCGATTTCGTTACCCATAGAATCATACCACAGTTCACCAAATCCATTTTTACTATAAATTATTTTACCTTTTTCATTCCATTTACGATGACCCATCAGGGTACCTTTTAAGTCCCACCAAAATAACTCACTGTAGTCATTCGCTTTTTTAGTGTACATGGTACGAGACTTATAATCATACTCATACGACCATTCCTGACAGTATGAGTATTTTAAATAGGTGCGCTTTTCATATGAGAGTTCACCTTCTGAGTTATATTTCATCCAATTTTCAAAACCTTCACTATCCTTATAATAAATGATTTTTCCATTGGAATCATGTTTCCACCATTTCTCTATACCATTTTTACACTTTTTGTAGATGATGTTACCATAATTATCTTTTAAAATAACTGTTTTAGTCATGATACTTCAGTGTTGTTCTAGAGATTGGGATTAGGAATCTTATTACCGTTAGAATCATACTCATACCACGCTTCATCACCGTTTGAGGTTTTATAATGAGTTACATTACCGTTAGAGTCATACTCATACCACGCTTCATAACCGTTTGAGTCTTTATAATGAGTCATATTGCAGCTAGAGTCATACCACTCTTCATAACCGCTTGAGTCTTTATAATGAATCTTATTACCGTTAGAATCATACTCATACCACTCTTCATAACCGTTTGAGTCTCTAAGATGAGTCTTATTACCGTTAGAATCATACCACCTTTCGGTACCGTAAGAATCATATACAATTCTTGATTCTTCTTTTAGCTTTTTAAGTTTTTCGTATTCTTGAAAGTATTTCATGAGTTGTTTTGATTGGGGGTTTCTATTTCATTGCCCATAGAATCATACCATAGTTCTCTGCCGTCCAAATATTTTTTGCGAGTCATTTTACAATTAAATGATGTGACCCAACAATATTCATTGTCAGTTGTCTTTAAATAATGATCCTCACTACGAACAGTACATTTACCATTTGAAGCGCGGTTATACCAAATTTTCTTATACTCTGGCCCTCTTATGCTATACTCTTTTTCATAAATTCTTTCACCCTTTTCATCATACTCATAATCTTCTCTGTTACCATTTAACCATTTTTTATGAATTGGTTTACCCTTAGAATTATAAAAAAGTTCCTTCTCACCACGATTTATGTTTTCGTAAATACAGTTACCATTCTCATCGTATTCATACCGAATTTCACAACCATTACGATGTTTAATATAAATTACCCTATCCCAATGATCATATTGAATGAACTCGCTCTTACCTTCTGAGTTTTTCCAATGAAATGTTTTATAATCAGCATACAAAGTTTCATAGCGCCACTCTTCATAACCATCCGAGCGTTTTTCATGAGTACACAAACCTTTATCATTATACTCATACCAAATCTCAAGACCACTTGGAAATTTCTTATGAATTACGTTCCAACTGAAATCGTACCATTTTTCAACACCATCTTTTGAACTTTTTTCATGTCTACAGATGCCATCAGAATCATACCATTGCTCACTGCCACCATTACCAAACTTCGCATGAACTAATTTACCATTGATGTAATTATAGCAATATGATTTTGTAGTACCATCAGGACGGTATTTATGTACGATTTTACTATGAATATCATGGTTCCACCACTCCTCCCTATACCCATCATCTAATATTGCATGAGTGTCATTACCTTCAGGGTTGTACCAGGCTTCGTTACCATCTGAGCTTTTAAAGTACCATTGGTCTTCAATTTCATCACCTTTGGAATTATAAAATTTATTAACTCCATTTGAATCTTTAGTGCGAAGTAATTTATTATTGGAATCATACCATTCTTCAATACTCTTTTTATCTTGAGTGACAGTTCCGTCAATTGTTGTAGTGGGTTTAGTCATGATGCTTTAATAGTGTTGGGGATTTGGAATTACATTGCCACTAGAATCATACTCATACCACGCTTCATAACCGTTTGAGTGTCTAACATGAGTCACATTACCGCTAGAATCATACCACGCTTCATAACCGTTTGAGTGTCTAACATGAGTCACATTACCGCT
>Ga0078894_10000534_pt1 | contig 26656 bp, 18 predicted proteins | sample LauGreSu1BDMLBSD_2_FD_67506 | JGI IMG/M metagenome (GOLD analysis project Ga0078894, IMG submission 67506) | Freshwater lake microbial communities from Lake Michigan, USA - Su13.BD.MLB.SD (version 4) (version 4) | ecosystem: Environmental > Aquatic > Freshwater > Lake | place: Lake Michigan... | reverse complement strand
TTTTTCTGAAAAGATTTCCCAACAGTATTAATGTGAATACCAATACACTCCTCATTACCGAAGCCGAAGCCCCTGTAACAAAAGCAAAAATCCAAAGTAATGGTAAGATGATACAGAAGCTTAGGTATCTGGAAGTGTTTCTGGTAACAACTAAGCTTAGCATAGCATGAAGTACATAGAATATTAACCCGAGGTGCATTCCAGAGACAGCAATAATATGAGACACTCCGGTTTTGGTATACTGTTCTTGTAATCCAGGATCTAAATCTTCCTTGTATCCGATGAGTAAAGCTTCTGTTAGTCCGGACTCAACTGGGTCTTTGATATGGGTTTGAATAGTATTTATAATCCATTTCCTTGTATTGTTTAAAATTAACCGAACGATGTCTTGATGATTGCTAAGCTTGACTATTTCTTCTACATTATTTAAAAATATTGAATGCTTTATGCCGGCGTTTTTTGCAAATGCTGAAAAATCCAATCCACTAGGGTTTTGAATGGATTGAATTTCTTCGGGTGATCTTAAAGTAACCAATACATTACCTGGATTTAGTTGTTTGATGTTTGTAGATGTATACAGATAGACTTTTAATTTATTTCTAAATCTATTTTGATGCTGGACATATAAGTTTGCTACAAATCGATTGTAATTTTTTCCTGGTTTATCCAGTTCGTCTAAATGGATAATGTAAACTTCCCTTTTTGAAAATTCAGATGTGGGTTCAGATTTGAATGTGTTTGCATTCAGTCCCAAGAGAAAGATCTGTAAGTGAATAAGTATTCCCAGTTGTCTTCTGTATTTCCATTTTGTAAGCGTATGATTGGTCTCAAAATGGAATAATACAATTGAATTTATCAGCAGGGCCACTATGCTTAAATGATTAGCAATGGTGCTGCTAAGCAAGCCTAGTAGAAATGCAATCAAGATTCTTAAGAAGGGAAATTCACTAAACACGCTGAAACTAAGATGCTTCAGATAAAAGTAAGTTCTGCATTAAGAATGTATATGTAGGTTTAACGTTACTAATTTAGTATTAACATCTTTTTGTCAGGTGCAATTATTGTAACTTAGTTTTAAACCCAGTGTGATGAAATCTTTACAATACATATCAATCGCATTAATTTTCCTTTCTCTTTTTTCCTGCAGCAGTGCAAAAATCTTTATTGTTAGGCATGCTGAAAAGTCAATTGTATCTAAAACTGATCCGCCTTTAACTCCCGAGGGTGAAAAACGTGCAATGGATTTGGCAAGAGCATTAAAGGGGAAAAAGATTAAGCATATCTATTCTACTCAAACAACAAGGACGGTATCAACGGCAAAGCCTTTGTCAGAAGCACTCTCGATACCTATTGATCTCTATGCACATGATACGATGCCTAAATTTTTATACCGGGTACTAGAATCAGGTGAAAATGCATTGGTGGTTGGGCACAGCAATACGGTGTTAAAAATGATTGAAGAGCTGGATCTTCATCCATCTAAAAAAGAAATTCCCGACACTGAGTATGATAACCTTTTTGTTGTTTATCTCAAGAGTAAAAATGGAAGAGGTGGTTATGCTTTTCAGTTAAAGGAGCTTAAATATGGAGCGCCTTCAGTCAAAAAGTAAATTAGAAGTCGAGGCCTAGAGAAAAATACCAGCGCGGTTTACCATCGAAAAACCCTCCCATTGGCCAACCAGCATCTAGTCTGAGGAAGTATCCGAGCAAGGTACTTCTTGCTCCAAAACCATATCCTCCAACGAATGGTCCAACGCCTCCTGTTTTGATTATCACCTGGACTGGCGGTAGACCATATACTTCAGAAGGACGGCTGAGTTGTTTGAACTGCCCATTCCAGGCTGCACCTAAATCAGTGAATTGAACCAATTGAAGATTCCTGAGAAAGGCATTGTTGATGGGTCTGTTGATAAAAGTTGACAACAATGGAAGTCTGAATTCTGAGTTGATGACAATATTATTATTTCCGTTGGCTACATTTTGTTTGTGTCCTCTTAAGTTCAAGGCTAAGGTTTGGTAGGCATAGTCCTGATCTGGTGCAGGTATAACACCATTATTGAATTTAGGGGTAAGCCAACCGTCAGTGCCGCCCAAATAGTAAATTAGTTTTTCAGATCCAAAAGAAAAATCTGCAGCAGCTCTTCCCGCCCATATAAAGTTTCTGAAAATTGGGTAATAATAACGAAGGTCACCACCCACATTGAACATGAAACTGCCATTTGTTTTTCTGTTGACCAATCGTGAATTGATATCAGTATAAATTTTGTAACGAAGGCCATTCCAAATATTGAGGGTTGGATAGATAGTATTATCATGTACATATTCTAACCTCAAGAGTGCGTATTTGAGGACTGTATCCGGCATGCTAAGGGAAGGTGTAAAGTTTGCGTCTGAATAAATGACGGACCTATCACTTCTGTAGCCCAAAGACGCCCTTATGCTTTTTACTTCATTGAAAGGATAGCTTACATTGAATTGAAAGAGATTGGAAGCCATTCTGTTTCTTAACTGCGACTTAATATCATTAAAGTCGTAGATAGGATACCATTCCTGATTACTCCTGTAATAGGTCAGTCCCCAATCAAACCTTCTTTTTAAATTTTGGAATGAGGCGAGATAATCATTGTCCCTTAAATTTGTTGCCAGTCGAAATCCCCCGATGAATTTTTTATCCTCCATCAAATCTGAAATACCCATTCTCAGAATACCATTGAGGTTATCTGTGTTTGCCAGGTAAATGGGGCCAGAACCGCCGCCATAAGGCTGATACCTGTTCACCAATACAGAGTTGTTGAATCCTGACACAATATAGTCAGAGCCAAATTTTAATTTATAGTCAAAAAGTTTAGCTTTCTTGATGACATCTTCTTTTTGATTAATTGGGTCTTCAATTGGGGTAATTGGGGTGACTTCTTTTGCTTGTTCTTCAAATTCAGTTTGGAAAAGAACTGATTTTTTTTCACCCCTTGAAGGAGTATTTTTTTCTTGTTGATAGCGTACAGCACCAGCTTTCTTTTTTCTCTCTTCTTCCATCAATTCTTTGATGTAGGCTGTAGGCTTTGCATTGATGTTGCGTTTTGTGAGTACTGATTCATTGATTTTTAATTTGTAAAGAAACTTAAGATCACCTTCTTGTCGCACTTCACTTACTTGATTGTTATCTCCTGCACCTCTGGTTTCCTGCAAACTACTTTGGTAGTTGGTTATTGGGAAAACGTAAGTGCTGTCATTTGTTATTGAAATATAACCAATAGAATCTGGTACAGATTTTTCCCAGGCCTTTAATGTAGAGTCCAATTCTTTTCTATCAGGGTTTCTCAATACATCATCTCCTATGCTGTAAATGGTATCTAATCCAGCTCTTTTCGTGGTGAAAAATCCAGCATAGCGATTTCCTATACCATTTGCATCACTTACAAATGTGAAGTGATTGACATTGTATTGAAGTGGAAATCTTGCTTGTCCGTAACGTTGATTTGTTAGCATGGTAATTTGCCTGAACTCGCTTTTTGTCCAGTTGTCTACCATGAAAACATTAAAGTTATTTCTTGAAGCTATTGCGGTATCTGATTTTATAGCATTGGCAGATGGACGATTCGATGAGAAAAGAATTCCATTTTTATTTGGGAAGGCAGCAAATGAAGGATCAAGATCATCATACACATCGTTGGTGATTTGATCGATAGATCTTTCATTGATTTTATAAACAAAAATATCTGATTGTCCATTCTTTGCTGCGCTCATAACAAGTGTATTGTTGTCGAGCATGAACTTGGCATCCTGAATTTGCTGAAAATCGTCTAAAGTCTGTTTATTGGTCTTGATTCTGGATACAATGTCGTAGACAAACATTTTGATCTTTCCTTCTTCTGTATAAATAACCAGCAATCTTGATCCTTTAGGATCCCAAGCAAGAATCGGATAATTGGGATTGAGTTCATCCTGGTAGTTGAGTATACCGGCTTTCAAGAGTACTTTTCTTTTTTCAGAAAGATCTTCAAACACAACTCTGTAAATACCTTTTTTGTATTGGACCATCGCATAGGTATTGTTTCTGGCGATGGGGTTGGCTTGGAAACTGTAAAAATCTTCTCTTGTGCTTTTTTCTTCGATGGCAACTATATTTCCTTTTGGTAGATTTCTTCTGCCTCTGGTGTCATCAAGGTATTTGTCAGCCTCCACCTGCATAAATTCCTGCAAAAGGTCTTTGAACTTTTGTTTGGTTATTTTTAAGCTTGCTGCATTGAGGCTTTTATAAATTCGGGATAGATAAAGAAAATAGGTGATGTTATCTTTCTTGTATTTTTCACCAATGAATCTCCAGAAAGAATGCCCAGCCAGTTGTGGTTCAGCAAAAGCAAACTGATAGAATGTTTTGTATTTGCCAGAAAGCAATGCTGATTTCAATTGATCATCTAAAGCGGGACTCCAATTCTCTCCAACGTAGGCAACATACCCGTCCGTTAACCATTTAGGTAAGTCGAGTAAGGCCTGGTTACTTGCAAATTCACCGAGGTCATCTCCGAATAGCATGTTTTGAACCAGTATTTGTGCAATACCCTGACGAATTTTAATCCTAAGCTCATTGAGGTTGCCATTGTAAAACACAACCATTTTATTGTTGACTAATCTGGTTACGCCACCTGTATTTTGCCAGTCTATTCCTAGTCCAATATTTGATTGTCTGAATTCATTAAAACTGTTGTAAACAACAATATTAGCTCTTCTTTGAAGTCCGTATTCCACAAATTCTTCTACTGCAGCAATTTCTTCTTCCGCTACTTGTGCAACAAATTTTCCGAGTGACAGTCCACCTTCATGATAATAAGTATTGAAGTTTCTGGTTTGGTAATATTTCCAGCTGATTTTTTTATACTGAACCCTGTTTTTACCAAACTCTACAGTGCTTACTTGTCCTGTTACTTGCAGTACTATAAAAACAAAGGCTATTATGGAATAGACTGATTTTCTCATGCGATGATGATTCAATATGAATTGGGTACCTTTGTGAACACTAAAATTAAAGCTTTTAACCAAGAAATCTGTCCAATGCTAAACGTTAAAATTTTCCAGTTCAATCCCTTGCAGGAGAACACTTATCTGGTGTATGACGACCAAAAAAACTGCCTGATTTTTGATCCGGGTTGTTATTTCGACAATGAAAGGGACAACTTGGTTGCTTTTATCGGTGAAAAGGGACTAAACCCAGTACAATTATGGAATACCCATTGTCATTTAGACCATGTTTTTGGGAATAAGTTCATCTATGAAACCTATCAATTAGAGCTTTACATCCACGAAGGTGAGAAAAAGGTACTGGATAGGGCTCCGGAGAGTGGTTTGATGTGGAATATACCTTTTGATAATTATGCTGGTCCCATTCACACCATCCAGGGTGATACATCTTTCTCATTTGGAGGTGAAACTGTCCAGATTTTAGAAACGCCAGGACATTCCCCAGCCAGCATCAGTTTTTATTTCCCCAATTCAGGGTTTGTCATAGCTGGTGATGTGCTTTTTAGAGAAAGTGTAGGCAGAACGGATTTGCCAGGGGCAAATCCGGATATCCTTGTCAACAGTATCTTGCAAAAGCTGTATAGTTTGCCCGATGAAACCATCGTTTATTCAGGTCATGGTATGCCCACTACAATTGGTCATGAAAAAAAGCACAATCCTTTTGTGAAAGCCTAATAGGGATGGCTATTTGTATAGTTGGTTTAATACAGGAATTTTCATCAACTCTTTTTTCTCTCTTTTCACAACAATCCAACCATAGGCAAGTAAAAGCGTGATACCGATTGGATGCAGCAAATAGAGTTCTGTATTCAACAATCGCAAGGAATAATGAATTCCGAAAAAGAGGACTGCAATTGCAATATAGAGGAATCCATTTTTTATGTCGTATGGAATGGGATAGTGTTTCTGACCTTGTATAAAACTGATTACCATCATGCTGCCATAACAAACAACAGTTGCGATAGCGCATGCCAGATAGCCAAGATAAGGGATCAATAAATAGTTGACCAGTATTGTTAGGACTGCACCAATCAAAGTAATAATCGCGCCTGTCTTGGTTTTATTGGTGAGTTTATACCAAACTGATAAATTATAATAAATACCAAGAAAAATTTTGGCCAACATGAGAATAGGGACGATAAATAATCCCTGCAAGTATTCTGGATGTTTGTTAATGCCCATGAAGTGTTTCCATATATCCAGAAATAAAACAACTCCAAGAAAACAAAGGCTACAAACAATGATAAAGAAGTGCATGATTTTTGCGTAAGTCTCTCTTGCATTGTCTTTGGTCGATTGTTTAAAAAAGAAGGGTTCGGCGCCCATCCTAAAAGTTTGAATGAACAAAACAATCAACACTGCCAGTTTATAATTGGCACTGTAAATGCCATTTGCAGACCTCGCTTCTTCTGCTGTGCCATTAAAATGGTAAACAATCATGAACCTGTCGATTGTCTCATTAATGATGCCACCAAAACCAACAATGATAAGGGGTGTAGAATAGATGAAAATCTCCTTGAGTAGTTTTTTATCCAGATTAATCTGGAAGCCAGTAAATTCTTTTACAAGCATTAATAGTGTTGCTGCCGAGGCAATGAGATTGGCGATGAAAACATAACCAATGCCAATATTGGGGTTATACAGTGAGGCAAAAAAGTTTTGTTTTCCAGACTCATAGTCTTCTTTGCAGAAATAGAGGAAGAAGATTACAAAAAACATGTTGATGAGTATGTTCAGGAGTTTTATTGCAGCAAATTTCTTTGGTTTTCCATCTTGTCTCAACTTAGAGAAGGGAATTACTGCAAAAGTATCCAAGGCGACAATCAGCACAACATACACCAGCCATTCAGGGTGCTCGCCAAGATTCATTGTATCTGCAATGTATTGTATTGGAGTAAGCAACAATACCAGTAATGCTGTAGTTGTAATCAACAACATGCTGAAAGTTGTATTGAATACTTTTTGTTGTTCCTCTTGTTGGGTAAAGCGGAAATAGGAGGTTTCCATCCCGTAGGTAAAAACAATATTCAAGAAGGCGGCTGTGGCAAATAAAATTGAAATATCCCCATAATCAGCTGACGCATAAATAAAAGTGAGAATAGGAGTCAGCAAATAGTTGATGAACCTGCCCACAATATTGCTGAGTCCGTACCAAATGGTCTGATTTGCAAGTTGTCTGATGCCTGCCAATTCTTTTTCTTTCGTCAAAATTAAGGGTTATGGGATGTCTTTGCGTAAGTCAGTCTCCATTTCCTATTTTTACAGCAACTAATTTTTCATTGATGCGTGCAATTGTTCAAAGGGTAACCAGAGCTTCGGTGACTGTCGACCAAACAGTGGTAGCCAATATCGGCACTGGAATGTTGGTCTTGGTTGGTATTGAGGATGCTGATAATATTGAAGATATCCAATGGTTGTCGTCTAAACTGGTTCAACTGAGAATTTTCAATGATGAAAATGGCACCATGAATCTATCTGTAAAAGATATAGAAGGTGAACTGCTTTTGGTCAGTCAGTTTACCTTGCATGCATCAACCAAGAAAGGGAACCGCCCATCTTACATCAAAGCTTCAAAGCCAGATGTTGCTATACCATTGTATGAACAACTGAAGCAACAATTAGAAACGGATCTGGGTAAAAAGGTGCAAACCGGAATTTTTGGTGCAGATATGAAAGTGGATCTCCTCAATGATGGTCCTGTTACCATTATTATTGATACAAAAAATAAAGAATAATGACAATTCAAGATGCACAATTGCAGGTGGACATTTGGATCAAAACCATAGGTGTCCGTTATTTCAGCGAATTGACCAATATGGCTATTCTTACGGAGGAGGTCGGTGAATTGGCAAGAATCATGGCCAGAAAGTATGGCGACCAATCCTTTAAGAAAAATGAATCAGCGGATGCTTTGGCAGATGAAATGGCGGATGTGCTATGGGTGCTTATTTGTTTGGCCAACCAAACGGGTGTGGATCTTACAACCGCCTTGCAACAAAATATTGAAAAAAAGACGAATCGGGATGCAGATCGACATCAGCAAAATGAAAAACTGAAATAGTCTTTTTACTATAATTCAAGTTCTGGATTAACCCATCACATCGATTTATTATCTTTGCGGCCTATGGTAATCAATGACGCAAATAAATTTCAGGCAATTATATCACATGCTAAAGAGTATGGATTTGTTTTTCAATCCAGTGAAATCTACGATGGCTTGAGTGCTGTATATGATTATGGACCATGGGGAAGTGAGCTAAAAAAGAATATCAGGGAAGCATGGTGGAATGCCATGACACGCATGCATGATAATATTGTGGGAATTGATGCAGCTATTTTTATGCATCCTACTACCTGGAAAGCTTCAGGGCACGTTGATAATTTCAGCGACCCCATGATTGATAACAAAGATTCTAAGAAACGCTACCGTGTGGATCATTTGATTGAAGCAACTGCAGATGTTATGGTGAAAGAGGGAAAAGAGGCCGAAGCAGAGAATTTGTTGCAAACCATGGAAAAGCTGTTGGCTGAAAATGATTTTGCGGCACTCAAGCAGTTGATCGATGATCATAAAATAAAATGTAGCGTAAGCAATACATCCAACTGGACGGAAGTGCGTCAGTTTAACCTGATGTTCTCTACCCAATTGGGTTCTGTTGCAGAAGATGCAAGTGAAATCTATTTAAGGCCAGAAACAGCCCAGGGAATTTTTGTCAATTTTCTAAATGTGCAAAAAACCGCAAGGATGAAAATTCCATTTGGAATTGCACAGGTTGGTAAGGCATTTAGAAATGAAATTGTTGCTCGTCAGTTTATTTTCCGCATGCGCGAATTTGAGCAAATGGAAATGCAATTTTTTATTCGACCTGGCACACAGAAAGAGTGGTATACATATTGGAAAGAAGAGCGCATGAAATGGCATACTTCACTTGGTTTCCCAGTTGAAAATTACCGTTTCCACGACCATGTAAAATTGGCACATTATGCTGATGCAGCTGTCGATATTGAATATGCCTTTCCTATCGGTTGGAAAGAGGTAGAAGGCATTCACAGCAGGACTGATTTTGATCTAAAAAGCCATCAACAATATAGCGGTAAAAAACTTCAGTATTTTGATCCTGAGATCAATCAGAATTATGTACCGTATGTAATTGAAACGTCTATTGGTCTTGATAGGATGTTCTTGTTGACTTTATGCCATGCTTATCAGGAAGAGAAGTGGAATAAGGAAGATGGCAGTGAAGACAGCAGAGTAGTTTTGAAAATACCTGCAAGAATTGCTCCTATTAAACTTGCAGTTTTGCCTTTGTTGAAGAAAGAAGGGTTACCTGAGATTGCTAAAGAAATCATGGCAAGTTGCAGAAATGAGTTTTATTGTTTCTATGAAGAGAAAGATACAATTGGTAAGCGTTACAGAAGAATGGATGCATTGGGAACGCCTTTCTGTGTTACCATTGATCATCAAACAAAAGAAGATAGAACTGTTACCATCAGGTATCGTGACACAATGCAGCAGGAAAGAATTCCAATTGAAGGGTTGGCGCAATTTATCAAAGGAAAACTTTAATTGCTGACAGCAAAATACAATCGGCCCGCCAATTCTTTTAAGAAGGTCTGCCACCAATCCATCGCTTTTGTTGATGGAATGAGGTAGTGTGGTTTGAATTTGCCTGCACCAGGTAAAATACTAAGGGCGCAGGGGTATGTCCTGATTTTGAACCCCTGTTTTTCAAATATCGCACGGGCTCTTTGCATATGAAATGCAGATGTAATTAAGACAATTGACTTGTTATTGTCAAGCCCATTTGCTTTGAGTATTGATTTACAAAAAACTGCATTTTCAATAGTATTTCTTGATTGTTCTTCAGTTAAAATATCATGTGCAGGTATTCCGAGAACGATAAGATTTTTCTTGATAAAAGCCGCTTCTGAAAAATCATCCTCTTTGAGTAAACCATTTTGTCCACCTGAAACCAATATCTTTTTGATATGACCCTTTTTATATAATAGTGCAGTTTGTATAAAGCGGTCGGAAGAGATATTGAAATAACCTTCTTTACTTGTTCTGTCGTAACTCGTGATACCTCCTAATAAAATTCCTGTTTCATACTTTTCATTATTCTGCATAGGTTGTGGTGGATCATGAAAAGGCAGCATTAGATTTGTAATAATCCAGATATTGGAGAAAAAAAATGCTGCTATTAAGGAAGAAAATAAGAGGGTTGACTTTCTTTTTTCATATTTTGTGAAGACGGCCAATACAATTAAAGAAAGCACCCATAAAAGTGGATGAAGTAAAACGCCAATTACTTTTCCAATCCAGAACATAGATCAAAAGTTGTTCTACTGCATTTTTAGTTTTTGATGATCTTTTTAGTAGATTGGTATTTATTGTCGCTACTTGTAATGGTCAGTACATATGTACCTGCAGGGAGTCGACTAAAATCTGTTGTACCTGATTGATAAGGTATATCTTTATTGATAACAGTTCCACCTGAGATACTTGTTACCTGGAGGTGCATTTTTTTAATTCCATACATATTACCAATATCATATTTAACAACATCACTGGTTATGGTTGGGTAAATATTTTTAATGAAGTTGGTATTGTTTCTGATGGGATTGAAAACTGAGGTTACTACTGTTACAGGGTTGCCAAGTGGTCCAGTTGCAAACATCCCATTTCCGTGTGTACCAATTACAAGTGTGTTATCCGCCCATCTGCTCGCTAAAGTATTTACAACTGCACCATTCAGCATGGAGGCGGATGTTCCAGTTGGCGCTACTTCTCTGTACCAAATGGTATTTGAACCGTTGATGAGTTTTGTGCTAAATAGTCCTATTGAAGTTCCCACATAATATTCAATGCCAGTTGTCTTTGCAATAATCTCACATGCCCGGATTGAAGGTGTTGAAAGATTTCCTTCAATCAATTGCCAAGTTGGATCTGGGGCAGTCGAATTGCCAGTCCAGAATATACTTTGAACATTATAATTTGAAACCACCAGCATCAATGTATCCTGATTTCTGGGGTTCACTGCAATATCTCTTACTACTGAGCCTGCAGCCATCCCTGGTGGGGTAATATCTACTACAGAACTTGTTGGAGATTGTGGATCTCTTATTTTATAAACCTTTCCTGCTCCAGTTCCGATATACAAATGGTTAAAAGTAGAATAGGGGCCTTTTGTTGTTTCAAGCGCATAAATATCTCCAAATACTTTTGGATGAACACTGTCCATTAGCGTCCAAGTGGAGGGGGTTACAGTTGTTGAACTGTTTGTTCTAAATAAGGTGTCTTCAACTGCATAGTATAATAAGTCAGTGTTATCGTTATCCAAATGGAAGTAGGTGATAAACAGCCCCTCACCCGTATTTTCGGGTTGGATAAGTGTATAATCAGTTGCAGCAAGTGGCGGAAGATTAGAACGGTAAAATTGACCGTTCTGTGCAGCACAAAAAAGGACTTGTTTACCTGCGCCATTCTTTTTTGTCATACCAACCTGACAGCCATCTCCACCCAAAATAATATAATGATCACTGGTGTCAACAAGAGGGTCTCCAAAAATTCCACTTCTATCTCTGAACGTTGTTGAATTATCTTGCGCACCTCCAAAGAAGTTTCTGGAGCCTGGAGTAGGATCAATTCCTACATGGTAGTATTGCAGGGTTTGATACTGTGAGTTATAAGTGAGGTTGGTTTGTGCATTGAAGAAATTCCATACAACATTTGGTGTATTTATATTTTCAATTTGCCCAATGCCTCCATCGGAACTCAAAATCACCTTGTTAGGATTTCCCGGTTCAAATGAAAATCCGTGAAAATCGACATGGCTTGTACCTAAGTTATCCGTATAAGTATTTCCAGATTCAAGCCCACCAATAAACCGAACATTGGTTCTTGTACTGAAACCATCAGTAGATCTGAACAAGTTAACCCCTCCTGCTAGCACAATATTTGGATTTGTTGGATGTACAGCTAAAAGCATGTTGTAAGCTCCCTGTGTTTCTAAATATCTTGTTGAAACACCTGTGCGTGTAGAGTTTCTTTGAGCTACTAGATTTGAAGTTAGGTTTGTCCATGTTGGTGTTGAAGTGGACATATCACATTTGAAAAGATCAGCCTCAGGTTTTCCGTCACTTGCAAGATCTGAATTTTCAACCATAACATACAAGATGTTTTCGTTAGAGGGTGCAAGTGCCATAACCATTCTTCCCCATCCCAAAACAAATTCATCGGCAGCGTTTTGGGAATTGTTGTAAGTCCTCCAGCCTTGAACATAATCTGGAGCACCTAGATTTCCCCCTGCGATACGTGTGTAACTATTGATTTCGCCAGTTGTTGATACAAATACACCAGCCAAATCTGGGTCTGCGTTTCTGCCAGACATGCCAATAATTATCTTACTGCCATTGCTTGTAATTAATATGTCGGCTATACCACCTACAGCAAGGGTCGGAATATTATTGATAGATTGAAATACAGTCTGCCAGGATTGCCCACCATCTCTTGATCTCACCACTCTTCTGTGGATAGCTGCATATATATCACCTGTAATTGGATGTACTGCAATTTTATGTACAAAGTTCCATTCAGAAACAAACTGCGTTATATCTGTGACATTGGTAATGGAGAGTTTAGTCCAGGTAGCCCCGTTATCAACTGATTTTAAAATACCATTTCCAAAAATATACCCTGTTGGATAACCGGCTGATGCGCCTATTGGTTCTCCTGTTCCAGCATACCATGTATTCTCTTGTCCTGCTCTTGGGTCTTGTGCTAAACATGAAATATTTCTGGCTTCTGCATCGGGATGAACAAATTGCCATTTTTGTCCACCATCAACTGTTCTAAAAACCCCACCATTTACACCACCTGCAAGTATTACTCTGTTTACTGATCCATTGATAGTAGCTCCAAATCTTTTGTCGTATGCAATTGCACGGGTTCTTCCTCCATTTTGCGAGGGGCCTACAGCACCGTAACTGTTCTGCGCTCCAGTTGTTTGTTGTACGTCAGTAGATAATGTTGTAAGTGCCTCTTTAAATATGCCGTCAGCCTTAACAGGTAAAATCTTCAGCAAATCCATTTCCTTTTGTCTGATGTTTTCAGGGATTTTTCCTGTTTTGGGATCTCTTTGTAATGTCCATTCAAATTCTGCCCTCCTTCTGGAATTTTCTTGTTCCATTTCCTCCGTTTCTTCCCCTTCGTTTTTATTCAGGATTGTGAGGTCTTTCTTATTTTTTGTTGGAAAGTCTGCTTCTGTTTTGATAAATAGTGTGGATGCGAATGCCAATAAGAGTAGGGCAGTTAGCAACAACAAACTTTTTTTCTTCATGGGTATTTGTTCTCTAGGGCAAATTAACCATTTTTTGGTCTAGGGGTTTATTTTTTCTGTCATAATTAAATGACGAAAGAACTCATTGGCATTAGGCTTATCTTTGCAACTGTAGTGTAGTCATGAACCTGAAGTTTCTACTGGAAAAATATGCTGTATCACCCCGCATTTTAGAGATTGCGGATGGAATTCTATTGCCTGAACCTCAGCAGATTACCGTAAAAGGTGTTTCTGGCTCTTTCAAATCTTTTCTTTTTAGTGCGCTTTTTACTGGAAATCAACTTAATGGTTATAATCATTTGCTTATCCTTGAAGATGCTGAAGAAGCCGCCTATCTGCACAACGATATTGAACAGTTAATAGCACCGATTGATTTATTTTATTTCCCTTCTTCTTTTAAAACCAATAAGAATTTCAAGCTCCAGAGCAGCAGTCATGTAATGCTTAGGACTGAGGCATTGACCAGAATGGCAACTGGCGGGAATAAAAAAATTATTGTCACCTATCCTGAAGCACTGATGGAGAAAGTAGCAGATGCCAAATCTTTATCATCTAATATTATTTCAATAAAGGTTAATGATAGGCTTGATACGAATATATTAATGGAAAGGCTTGTGGGGTATGGTTTTGAGCGAACAGACTTTGTTTATGAACCAGGTCAGTTTGCCATGAGGGGTGGAATTTTTGATATTTACTCATTTGGTAATGAAAAACCATATCGTGTTGAGTTATTCGGACAAGAAGTGGATTCAATTAGAATATTTGATCCTGAATCTCAATTGAGTGAAAGAAAGCTTTTGCAAGTCAACATCATCCCAAATGCAGATGCCAACTATTCAGCTTCTGAGAAGGTTGATTTTCTTGATCTGCTGCCTGGCAATACCGTCGTGTATACTTCAAACTGGCAGTTGGTGATTGATCGTTTTAGGGACTATGAAGACAATATAAAATTATTTTTTGAAAATCAGGGCGACTTAAAAGAGTCGATTAGCCAGGATGACAAACAGGTGGAGTTGCAATTGTCTGACTTTACATCCGCTGATGATTTTGAAAAAGGATTAAATACCAAGACTGTTGTAGAATTTGGTGTAGTCTCTAGTATGGTAAGGCCATCCCTTGAATTTGTCTTTCAATCTTTACCCCAGCCTTCATTTAACAGGCAGTTTGAGATGTTAATCAAAGATCTTAAAAGTCATGAAGCTCAACAACGTCAGCTTTATATCTTTTCTGAGAATCCAAAACAGCTGGAGAGACTCTATTCTATTTTTGCTGATCTCAAATCTGAGATTCAGTTTGTGCCCATACCCGTTGCAATTCACCAAGGGTTCATTGATAAAGAGCATGGGGTAGTAGCCTATACAGATCATCAGATTTTTCAGCGTTATCACAAATACAAAATCAAACAAGCTTATAACAAGAGTAAAGCTATAACCCTCAGGGCGCTCAAAGAGTTGCAGCCAGGTGATTTTGTTGTACACATTGATCACGGTGTTGGAGTATTTAGCGGATTGCAAAAAGTTCAAAATGGTGGACAAACACAGGAGGCGGTAAGAATCATATACAGGGATAATGATATTTTGTATGTGAATATTAATTCTTTACATAAGATCTCAAAATATACCGGCAAAGAGGGGCATGTTCCAAAGGTCAATAAGTTGGGTAGCGATGTTTGGGTGAAGTTGAAAGAAAAGACCAAGGGAAAGGTGAAGGAAATTGCTTTTGATCTGATCAAGCTGTATGCAGAAAGAAAAGCACAGGAAGGATTTGCGCACAGCCTGGATAATTATCTTCAGACAGAATTAGAGGCTTCATTCATGTATGAAGATACTCCAGATCAAAGCAAAGCTGTATCGGATGTTAAAAAAGACATGGAAAGTCCGCATCCAATGGACCGACTGGTTTGTGGTGATGTTGGATTTGGGAAAACAGAGGTAGCAGTGCGTGCTGCTTTCAAAACATGTATTGATGGCAGACAGGCTGCAGTTCTTGTACCGACTACTATTCTGGCTTATCAACATTATAAAACCTTTAGCGAGCGATTGAAAGATTTACCTGTGACTGTCGATTTTATCAACAGGTTTAAATCGGCTAAAGAGAAAAAAGAAACCTTCAAAAAACTTGAAGAAGGGAAAATCGATATTATCGTTGGAACACATGGATTGCTCTCAAAAGATATTAAGTTCAAAGATTTGGGATTGCTGGTAATTGATGAAGAACAAAAATTTGGCGTAGCGCACAAAGAAAAAATTAAAACGCTGAAGACAAATGTTGATTGTTTAACGCTTACAGCAACACCAATTCCTCGAACACTTCAGTTTAGTTTAATGGGAGCTAGAGATCTTAGTATCATCAATACACCTCCACCTAACAGACAACCTATACAAACAGAAGTGATTGTCTTCAACGAAGACCAGATAAGGGATGCCATTTATTTTGAAATTGAAAGAGGGGGTCAGGTATTTTTTATCCATAATAGGGTGAAAGGATTACCTGAGATGTCTCAATTGATTAAAAGTTTATGTCCTGATTTAAGTATTGGGTTTGCACATGGACAATTAGAAGGCCACGAACTAGAGGAAAGAATATTCGACTTCATTCATAAAAAATATGATGTATTGGTTTGTACCAATATTGTAGAAAGCGGTGTGGATATTCCCAACGTTAATACCATTATCATTAACAATGCTCATCAGTTTGGATTGAGTGATCTTCATCAGTTAAGAGGCAGAGTTGGGCGAAGCAACCGCAAAGCCTTTTGTTATTTGATGGCACCGCCAATTAGCGTTTTGCCTGCGGATTCGAGAAAGCGATTACAAACTTTGGAACAGCATGCTGAGTTGGGGAGTGGCTTTCAGATTGCAATGCGTGACCTTGATATCCGAGGAGCTGGAAATATGTTGGGCGGTGAACAAAGTGGTTTTATGATTGAGATTGGATTTGAGATGTATCAAAAAATTTTGGATGAAGCGATTCGTGAACTAAAACGTACAGCATTTAAAGATGTGTTTAAAGACGAAATCAGTAAACAAGATGATTTTGTGAGCGACTGTACAATCGATACCGATCTTGAGATTTTAATACCAGATCATTATGTTGATCAGATTGCAGAAAGATTAACCTTGTATACAAGATTGGACAATTGCAAAGATGAAGAAGAGTTGGTGAAATTTCATGCTGAAATGGTTGACCGCTTCGGTCCAATGCCTTATTCTGTCGAAGGTCTTTTCACAACAGTACGATGCAGAAGATTGGCGGTCGAAATAGGTTTTGAACGAATGACATTAAAACAAGGTGTACTGCGTTGTTATTTTGTGAACAATCCTGATTCTCCTTATTTTCATTCACTCACATTCAATGCAATACTACTTCATCTGCAAACGAAGACCAACAAGAGTCACCTCAAGCAAGTTGGAAAAAATTTCATGATGGTCTCTGAGCCTGTCAGCTCAATGGAGCAATTGTTTACATTTCTGCAAGAATTAAATGCAACTATCCATGAAGTGAGGTTGCAGAATAGCGTTACAGCTCTCTGATCCAAATGTTTCTGAAACTTACTGCATCTCCATGATCCTGCAATACCAGTGGCTCTTTCATGCTATGTGGCTTGTATTCTGCAATACCAATGTATTGAGTACCGCCCCAAATCGACTGATTGTTTTGAACGAGCACGCCGTTGTGGATTACAGTAATTCTGGCCTGTGATTGTAGTCTTCCGTCTGCAGCAAATCTTGGTGCAGTGAAGACAATATCATAGGTCTGCCATTCACCTGGTCCTTTTGAGGCATTCACTAGAGGAACCAGTTGTTTATAAATGCTTGCTGCTTGTCCGTTTGAATATGTTTTATTATTATAGCTGTCCAGCACCTGTAATTCATATTTGCCCATGAGAAAAATTCCACTATTGCCCCTTCCTTGACCTTCACCTTTTACTACAGCTGGTGTTCTCCATTCGATGTGCAGTTGACAATCGCCAAATCCTTGTTTTGATATGATTTCGCCTGTTCCGCCTTTTACTGTCATTGCTCCATCTGCAATGCTCCATTCAACTTGTTTTCCACCTTTACCTTGCCAGGCAGAAAAGTCTGTTCCATTGAAAAGTACTGTTGCATCAGCTGGAGCATCTTGACTGGTCTTGCCGGGCGCAACAATCTTTGGTACAGGATTCCAGATTTCAGTGAGCGTGGGATCTCCTTTTCTCTCCTGAGCAGAAATAGCAGTAGAAACAAGTAGGGTCGCAAAAACCAAGTAGAACTTTTTCATATTAAAATTGTTAGTATAATTGTGAGGATGATCAATAATTCAATTTCAATTTACAAAAAATATTGTCAGTCAGTTGATATGGCAGTACTTTTAAATTTGAAAAATTAGCAGCATGGTGTCGAAAGTAACAGAAGGGATAAAAATCAGCGTAGAACAATTCTATCAACCGGATTATTCCAATCCTTTGCAATTGGAATTCATGTTCGCTTATAGGATTACTATCGAAAATAATAATCCTTTTCCCGTGCAGCTGCTAAGACGACATTGGTACATTGTCGATAGTAATGCAGATCAAAAAGAAGTAGATGGAGAAGGTGTAATTGGTGTTCAACCAGTTATTGCTCCCAATGAACACTATCAATATATATCCGGCTGTAATTTAAAATCTGAGCTCGGTAAAATGCATGGTACTTATTTAATGGAGAATATGAATACCAGAAAACGTTTTGAAGTCAATATTCCCGTTTTTTACATGGAGGCTCCATTCAAAAGAAATTAGTCTTTCTTAACATTCGTTGACTTAACTTTACTGAACTGGGAAACCAATAAAATTCGTTAAGACAATGGGCTACAAGGTTACGTTTAACAACAAAAATAAGGTGTTCTTTAATGCATTAAAATCTGAAGTTGATGCATATTTTGAGCGCAATGGATTAAAAAAGACAGGCAATTGGAAATTGTATTTAAAGACAATGATTTTGATTCCAAGTGCAGTAGGTATTTATAGTGTTTTGATGTTTGTAAACATGCCAGCACTTCTCTCTGTTTTGCTCTGGTTTGTATTTGGTTTAAATATGGCTGCAATTGGTTTTAACATCATGCATGATGCATGCCATGGAAGTTTTTCTACAAAGGGTTGGGTGAATTATGTATTTGGACTCACCAATAATTTTCTTGGTGGCAATGCTTTTTTATGGAAATTAAAACACAACATCATACATCACACGTATACCAATATTGATGGTGTGGATGATGATATCAACAACATGCCGTTTTTGCGTCAGTGTTCTTCTCAGCCGTTGAAGCCGATGCATAAATTTCAAAGTGCATATATGTTTTTGTTATACGGCTTTACCTCTCTCTTTATGTTCTTTATGGATTACATCAAGTATTTTTCAAAGAAAGTGTACACCACTCCTTTGAAAACGATGGATTTTAGCGAGCATTTGATGTTCTGGGTTGGTAAAATATTTTTTATCATTTTTTATATTGTTCTACCTATCGGCTTGATAGGCTGGAAATGGTGGTTGGTTGGGTTTTTGATCAGTCAGTTTACGTTGGGACTCACACTGGCAATTGTTTTTCAATTGGCCCACGTAGTTGAGCATGCTGAATTTGATGCTGCAGGGGTTGATCCGGTAAAGATTGAAAACGAGTGGGCAATTCATCAGGTTAAGACGACTGCTAATTTTGCATTTTCAAATAAGTTGGTTACCTGGTTTGTGGGAGGCTTAAATTATCAGATTGAACACCATTTGTTTCCAAGGATTAGTCACATTCATTATCCTGCAATCAGTAAGATTGTAAAAGAGACTTGTGAAAAATTTGAATTAAACTATATCTATTTCCCAACTACAAGATCTGCAATTGCTTCCCATGTGCGATTCATGCATACTATGGGAACATCTGCCTAAACAGTGCTTATCTCGGTTTGTAACCGGATGCAGAAAATATTTTTTTGGCATCCAAATTGAGCAATGCATCAAGCGTTGTTTCTGGATGTTTTTCTATATAGGCTTGAATGATTTGTCTACCTACGAACAATGAAATAAAACCTGGAGAGCCTTCGCCAAATTCCATGGTAGAGGGGCCATCATTGATGAATGATCTTATTTTAAACTGGTCTGTTTCATAGAGTAAGTTGTTCTCTAAAAAATAATTCCAAATCAAACCTTGGTTCTTCTCTGCCCCTTTTAATTGAGAAGCACTGTAGCCCAATTTAAGTGTGTCTTCTGTCTCTGGAAGGAAGAGGTCAAGTAAGTACATTCTTTTGCCATGATCTATAAATACTTCCAATAATGAAGCACCATTTTTTATTGGAGGGAATATATCGTCTATCGCATTTTTCATGCAATTCACCGGGATGTATTCATGAGTAAATTTTCTCGATATATAAGTTGGATAAAGCTGCATACCTTGTTCGCTGTTGTAAATGCTGGAGTTGTCACCAAGGTGCAATTGCAGACCAATGCCCAATGCGAAAGTTGTGATGATATCTCCTGATCCCCCTGTTGCGCCGCTGGCAAAAGCATCTATTGGGCCAACAAAAGTGATGAACTGTTCAGGAAGGTTGTATTTAGGAAAATAGTATTTCACATTTTTGAGACCCTCTTTAGTTTTATCAAATGCGATCATTATTTCTTCTTCCATTAATCTTGTTGAGTCGAAGATAGGTTTGTAGTCGCGGTAAAACTGTTTTATTACTGTGCCCCAAAGTGCTGTATCTACACCTTCTAGACCAAGTATTCGAAGTACAAAATCGTTGGTGAAATTGTGGTGTTTTGCTCTGAGTTTTTCCATTGCTGTATTGATATCTACAGTGTCCATACTAAAGAAATCCTGTTCAAATCGAACAGCCTCCAATTCAATTTGAATCTTGCTGGTATCGGGATATTTAGCCTTGTTTCCACAGCTTGCAAGCAGATTAATACAAAGTATTATTAAGATAACCGGGTATAAGTTGAAGCCGGTTTTTGGTGAAATGAGTTGTTTCATGTTTCCAAAAATAAAGCAAAGCTTGATTTGCTCGAAGCGGAAGGTTTTATTTTAACCATATTTCATCTTTATTCTGCAATTTTGCACCATGAAGGTGTACATCGCCCAACAGAATTATCATATTGGTAACTTTTTGCTGAACAGAGAGAGAATGCTTGGAGAGGTAGAAATAGCTAGGCAACATGGAGCAGATTTGGTAGTTTTTTCTGAGCTTTCAGTTTGTGGGTATCCTCCAAGGGATTTTTTAGAGTTTGAAGATTTTATATTGGAGGCAGAATCTACAGTCGCTGAAATTGCCAAATACAGTCAGGACATTGGCATCTTGGTTGGAGCACCTACCAGGAATCCACAGCGAGAGGGCAAAGACCTTTTCAATTCTGCAATCTTGTTGTATGAAGGAAAGGTTCAGGGGGTTGCACACAAGACCTTATTGCCTAATTATGATGTATTTGATGAGTACAGGTATTTTGAACCAGCATACAATTGGAATATAATTCCATTCAAAGGGAAAAAAATTGCTGTCACTATTTGTGAGGACATCTGGAATTTAGGTGACAATCCTTTGTACAGGGTTTGTCCAATGGATGAGCTAATGAAGCAATCACCAGATTTAATGATCAATATTTCCGCATCTCCGTTTGATTATGATCATGATGAGGACCGCAAAGAGGTGATGAGGTTGAATGTTTTGAAATACAAACTTCCTATGATTTACTGCAATGCAGTCGGCGCCCAAACAGAAATCATTTTCGATGGTGGCAGTTTGGTGTATGCTGCAAACGGTGAGCTCAAGCATGAATTATCCTATTTTAAAGAGGATGCTGTTTGCGTTGAAACAGATGATTTAATTGGTAAAGATAATCCGTTACATCAAGCACAATCAAAGATAGCTGAGGATATGCGTGTAGCAAAAACGACAGATCCTGATCAGATCATCGGCTATCTGACCAACAACAATAATATTGCACAAATAAGATCAGCACTTGTACTTGGCATAAGAGATTATTTTTTAAAACTAGGATTCAAAAAAGCAATACTGGGAAGCAGTGGTGGAATTGATTCTGCTGTTGTACTGTCATTGGCTGTAGAGGCACTCGGTGCTGAAAATGTAACAGCTATTCTAATGCCATCTGCCTATTCCAGTTCGCATTCAGTTGATGATGCTGTGCAATTGAGTAAAAAACTGGGAAATCCATATCACATAATTGGTATAGGTGATTTGTACAATAGTTTTTTAACTGCTTTGGATCCATTGTTTAGTGGAACAAACTTTGGAGTAGCAGAAGAGAATATTCAAAGTAGAAGTCGCGGTAACCTCCTCATGGCCATTGCCAATAAATTTGGATATGTATTGTTGAATACCTCTAACAAAAGTGAATTGGCAACAGGCTATGGTACCTTGTATGGTGATATGGCAGGGGGGTTGAGTGTAATTGGTGATTTGTACAAAACACAGGTTTATGCGTTGGCTCAACACATCAATGCAGTTGAAGAAATTATCCCTGAAAATATCCTGATCAAAGCACCATCCGCAGAGCTCAGGCCCAATCAAAAAGACAGTGATAGCTTACCGGAGTATGATGTGCTCGATAAAATTTTGTATTTCTATATTGAAAGGAGAAAAGGTCCCGCTGAAATCATTACAATGGGCTTTGATGAGACATTGGTCAAAAAGACGCTGCGATTGGTCAACTTGAACGAATACAAACGAAATCAATTTTGCCCTATCATTCGTGTAAGCACAAAAGCGTTTGGTGTAGGCAGAAGACTACCTATCGTTGCTAAATATTTAAGTTGATGGAAATAAACCATGTACTATAATGAAAGGACTCGTTTATAAATCGACTGGAAGTTGGTACATGGTAAAAGGAGAAGATGGACATGTTTACCAAGCACGATTGAAAGGAAAGTTTAAGATAAAAGAAATTACTTCAACCAATCCAATTGCAGTAGGGGATGAAGTTGTATTTGAAATGGAGGATGAGGCGGAAAACCGGACAATCATCACGGAGTTGACTCCTAGAAGAAATTATGTCAATCGAATTTCTCCAGCCAACAAACGGCAACACCATATTATAGCATCCAACCTGGATCAGTCGCTTTTAATCGCTACTATTAAAGATCCAAGAACATCTATAGGATTTATTGATCGTTTTCTAGTAACCTGCGAAGCATTTCATATTCCCGCCATTGTAGTGTTTAATAAATCAGATTTACACGAAGAATACGAAACAGCATTATATGAAGATCGTAAAGCGATGTATGAAAAAGTGGGCTATAAAGTTTTACTCACCTCAGTAGAAGAGAAAAATGGTTTGGAGGAATTAAAAGAAGTGTTGTATGGAAAAACCACTTTGATCAGCGGACATTCAGGCGTTGGAAAGTCGAGTCTAATCAATGCAATTTTAGAAGGAGCAAACATTCGAACCATGGAGGTGAGTGATTGGAGCGGCAAAGGAATGCACACAACAACATTTGCGGAAATGCATGACATGCCTGAAGGTGGGAAAATTATCGATACACCGGGTATGCGTGAATTTGCTATTGCGGATATCAGCAAGGATGAACTTTCACATTATTTTCCTGAAATGAAACTTCGGTTAAATGATTGTCAGTTTAACAATTGTATGCATATCAATGAACCAGGTTGTGCAATCAAACAAGCTGTGGTTGATGGTGAAATTCACGAAGAGCGATACGTGAGTTATTGTACTATACTTGATTCTATTGAGGACAAAAAATGGTGATTATTTTTTAAACCAGCTGCTATACGTTACATAATTTTCAGCAATACGGTTAATTTCTCCTTTTATTTTATCTTCTGAAATATCTTTTACTTTTTTTGCTGGAACACCAGCAAATATTGATCCAGAAGGAACAATTGTTCCTTCAAGTACAACTGCTCCAGCAGCAACAATTGAATTCCTGCCAATTACGGCCCTATCCATTACAATGGCACCCATTCCAATCAAAACATCATCTTCTATGGTGCATCCATGTACAATGGCATTGTGTCCAATGCTGACATTATTGCCAATGGTTGTCCCGTTTTTCTCAAACGTACCATGGATGACTGCATTGTCCTGTATATTGACCTTATTCCCCATCCTGATAAAGTTGACATCTCCTCTAACGACTGCATTGAACCAGATGCTGCAATCGTCACCCATGCTCACTTCTCCCACAATGGTTGCATTGGGTGCGATGTAAACATTGTTGCCAAAACAGGGCGTAAAATCTCTTACGGAAAGAATGAAAGACATATTTTTTCTCAAAGTTATTGCATATTCAGGAACTTTGCAGCAATGAACCAGCGTGAATTATTCCTCAGACATGTTGCTCAAACATCATCAGCACCACTTGGATTAGAGATAATAAAAGCGGAAGGCACAAAGATGTGGGACAAGCAGGGTAAAATGTATACCGACCTTATCAGTGGTATCAGTGTATGTAATGTGGGGCACCGCAACCCTAATGTTTTAGCAGCCATACACAAACAGCTGGATGCTTATATGCACATCATGGTTTATGGTGAATTGATTGAATCGCCGCAGGTTCAATATGCACATAAACTCGCCTCACTTCTGCCAGAACAATTGAATTCAGTTTACTTTACAAGCTCTGGTACAGAAGCTACTGAGGGAGCTATGAAATTAGCTAAACGTGTTACAGGCAAAACAAATATTGTTGCATTTAAAAATTCATATCACGGCTCAACACAAGGGGCATTGAGTGTAATGGGGGATGAGTACTGGCGGAATGCATATAGGCCTTTATTACCTGGTGTTGCTCATGCAGATTATAATCTGAACAGTGCATTGGATTTTATTGATCAACATACAGCTTGCGTAATTACTGAACCTGTACAAGCTGAAATGGGTGTATTAGCGCCCGATAAAGAATGGCTGCAATTGCTAAGAAAAAAATGTGATGAGGTGGGTGCTTTGTTGGTGTTTGATGAAATACAGACAGGCTTTGGTAGAACGGGTACGTTATTTGCTTTTGAAAAACATGGGATTGTACCTGATATTTTGTTGCTCGGTAAGGCCTTGGGTGGTGGTATGCCATTGGGTGCATTTGTCTCAAGCACGAACAACATGAATACATTTACAGATCACCCAGTTCTTGGACATATTACTACTTTCGGAGGGCATCCTGTATGCTGTGCAGCTGGACTGGCTGCTTTAGATTTTTTATTGGATCAGCAATTAATAAATGAGGTAGAACAAAAATCAAAACTTTTTCAATCTCTACTAGTACATCCTCTGATCAATAAAGTAAGGGCAGAAGGCTTGTTAATGGCAATCGATTTTGATTCTTTTGAACTCAATAAAAAAATTATTGATCGATGCATTGAAAAAGGCGTGTTTACGGATTGGTTTTTATTTGCATCTCATTGTATGAGAATTGCTCCTCCACTCATTATCCATGAAGATGAAATTCGTTCAGCTTGTAAAGTCATTCTCGATTGTTGTGATGAATATGCGAATCATTAAAAAGAGAACCTGAAGCTGCCGAAGATTCCAAATCTTTTGTAGTTCTCAACTGGTAATGGTCTTGGTGCTATTCGCCAAACCAGGTCAACCCTGAAAAACCTCAGAATATTATCGACTCCTGTACCCAATTCCATATATGTTCTTCCATTCAAACTGGTGAAAGGGAAGTTGTTTTTTAAATTCAATGCAGCATTCTTATCGCTTATGCTGCCCCAAAGAATTTTGGCATTCCAAAATTGACGAAGTTTTAATTTTTTGTTCTGTGGTAATAATCTGAATATTCCCCTTCCAAAATTGTGCTCAATATTGAATCCTCCATATTCATCAAATATATACTCATACCTGTTCATGAGATTGAAAGCGTATTTGTTGTAATAATAAATTTCATTACCTGGTGCTATATTCATGAGCATATAAGGTAAAGTGCCCCATACCTTACCTGCATAGGCACCATAATATATATTTCCAATAGGGGGAACTTTTATATAATCACTGATGCTAAAGGTTGCTTTATTGTAAGCGTAGCCGCTGTTCAGAATGCCCTTTATTCCTCTTGAATAATTGAGTTCAAGGACAGGATAGTCACTACCGAGACTGGTTCTGAAAAAATCGTCTTGCAGAAAACGTTCCAGGTAGGCAAACCTCAGTTTGAAGTTGAATTGAAAATCATTGAAATTTCCTGGATTGTCACCGACCGAAAAATCTTCTTTTTTAGGTAGATCTTTTATGGGGTTGTATATTTTTCTATGCAGGCTAGTGGTGAGTGAAAGCCCCGCTCTCCATTCTTTGAAGTATTCTATTTTCTGTTCTTCAATTTGAATAAGCTTGATGGGGATTTGTTCTTTGCGTGCTGCCAGAGCAAACACATTGTCATATCCCACTTCATCATAATAGGTCTGCCCATAATCCAGGTCATTTTTGTATAGCAATCTTATGCTGCTTCTGGGGTCTTTTCCCAACATGAAAAGGGTTTCAAATTTTCCCTTGAGTTTCATGTCTTTGGTTCCATATGCTAGATAAGACGATAAATAAATATTTCTGTTGAAATGATAATTTGTTCCTAAATCAAAACGCAGTCGCAAGCCTTCATAGGAGTTTCCACTGATCCAGTTCATCCATGGTCCAATTTCATAATTGCCTACAAATCGATAACCTGTGCCAATAAAACTCAACCATTCTGAATAGCTTTCAAACTCTGGCATACTCAATAGGCTATCTGCCATTTTGTAAAAGTTACTTTCATTCTTATTCAGTGCTTCATGTCTGTTCGATTGCCAAAAACTATCAGGTTTTTCCAATGCACCATCGGCAACAATTACCAGTTCTTTTCTTTTGTCATCTTTCACTTCCGATACAATTGAATTGGGAAGAGATGCTTGATTGATTAAGATCTTATTGTAGGTTGTTGTTTTCTTTCCAATGAGGCTAAGGTTCTTGGCTCCAGTAAGATTAAAATTGGCAATAAATTTATCTTTTGCTAAAAACCAAATACTGTCTTGTATCAATTGATACTCTTGTACAAGGCTCAGCTTTTCAATAAAATTAATATTGGTACCTGGCGATACTTGTAAATTCATTTTTTGTACTGCAAAGCTGGAATCTGCAATCCATATATCTCCTTGAAAAGTATTTTCTCCTTTGCGTTTTGGGAAGAAGACCAAGCGTAAAAACTTTTTACCTGCTACGTATTGGGTGTCAGCTAGTTTATAATTGTAGTAAAGATCGCCATCATTGCTAATGGGACTCACATATTGTCTGTCGAATACTGGGATGAAGTTTTTGTATACGTTTACATTTTGATACATACCACCAAGAAACTTTGAAACGGAT
>Ga0078894_10000533_pt1 | contig 26661 bp, 31 predicted proteins | sample LauGreSu1BDMLBSD_2_FD_67506 | JGI IMG/M metagenome (GOLD analysis project Ga0078894, IMG submission 67506) | Freshwater lake microbial communities from Lake Michigan, USA - Su13.BD.MLB.SD (version 4) (version 4) | ecosystem: Environmental > Aquatic > Freshwater > Lake | place: Lake Michigan... | reverse complement strand
ATAATATACATGTCAAAGAGTCTAATAGAACAGTTATACGACGTTAAAAACTGCAAGGCTCTTCAAAGTTTATATGAAACGGATCCCTCTTCCCGTCCATCTATAAAACAAGCTATTAGTTCTAAATTAATAACTGATTCTCAAAAAATTATTGCAGTAAATGCAATTGATGCTCTGTTTATGATTTGTTTGGCAGCAAAGTTTGCTGATTCTGAAGACGAGTGTAATCGGGTGGCAATTACTATATATCAACATCACGATAAAGTAAAAGAAGTAATACCACGTATGTCTGAGGATTTCGGACTAGTGTTTTCCAATAAGTGTTTAATTGCTCTCTCGTTTTATCCTCAAGCCCTCGAAAAAAGATGGAAATATCACGGAGCCCCAAAACCAGATTTTTATAGACAGCTTTCCAAATCGATTTATAAAACATTTGATCAAACAGACATAGCTGCCCACCATGAACAATGGGAAGCTTTTTTATCAGAAGTTCTTATTTGACTTTTAGATAATAAAAGCTAAATTTATATAATGTACTATCAGCATACTACTGGACCGATGACTTCTTCTTTGCAGGGAGCAATTCAAGCTCTCTTGTCTTCAACAAGACAGTTTAGAGAAAATTTTGAGGCCTCGATGTCAGCCATTCCTCACCATCCTTATGAACGGTTAAAATGGGAATACTTTCAACCAAATGAGCAATTTCTCAAAATAGAAGACATCCCAGTACCAAATAATTTTTGTCCACTCACTTGTACAAAAGAATTAAGCGGAATATCAGCCAACTTCAATCGCAATGTAAGCGCTCAAGTAAGCGCATTAACCTGTGAAGACTCTCAACAAACATGCAACGCATTTGCTACTTTATCGGATAATGTTTTCGTTGTTGATACAGAAAAAGCTAAAGCACATCTAAATTTTCTTGAAATGGTCAGAAATATTCCGATGGAGCTTGTTGAACAGAACCCTAGAGAAGTTGCTCAAAAAATCGTTTCTCAATACATAAATTATTTTAAATAATTTACTTCATAAAAGGACCTGACTCGCCTTGGACGCCTTTCCAAATAGCAACAAAGACAGATCCAATAGCTGAAAATAATCCAGTTACAGCTTGAAGTGCACTTGTAGATGATTTGTGCAGTGGAGCTGAAGCAGTTACTCCACCTTGTTTGCTTCTTACCTCTTGAGCAGAGTCTGCTGAGTAATCGATGTTAGGAACTCTGGTTTCATGCACATGAGCTCCATCAGGCATGGCGTGAGTATGTGGAAAATTAAAAATAGGGATGTAACTAGGATTTACACTGACTACAGGATAACCTAAATTGCCGGTGCCGACTACAATGCATGTTCCTGGCATAATTACACCCGTAGGAACCATTTCGTACGGTCTCATGTTGTACGTCATGGAAAGCATTTTATCTCGGAGAGATTCAATAAACCTTGGAGTTAAAATTTGCGGAGATTCAGTAACACTTGTAGTTTTGCTAAGAACAAACCCAATCATATCTTTCACTGTTGAAGTAATTCCTTCCATTGCAATGCTTCCCCAAAACGCTGGTCCTGTTGTCATATCACTTGCAGCTGCAACCTTCGAAGCTTCGTTACGACCTGTACATTCAGCTTTAACAAAAGAAATGCTTTCAGCATGCACATGCCCTCCTGTTACCAAGTTGCCAGTATTGCTAATAGTTCCTTTAACAAACAAGTGACCGTCCGTTGGAGAAATTTCTACGCTTCTTCCTCCAATATCTACCACATCTCCTTGTAGGGACAAACGACCCTTTTGGCTACCAATTGAAATTTCAGGACCAGTAATTCTTGTAATTCCTGCATTAATTGTTAGCGGACCTCCAGTGTTCATGTCAATACCTTGAGCCCCTACTAACACAGTAAACTTGTTGGAACACTTAATAACATAATGGCCTCCAGGAGAAGCAACGGAATTAATTCCTTGAACGTGATTACAAAACCCTCCTTCCGGAATTTGAGGACCAGCTTTTTTGGTATTAATTTGACCAGGATCAACTAAGCCTTTATTTCTTATATTTTTATCAATCTCTACTCTATAGGAAGGAGCATCATTCATTCCTAAGCCAACTTCTAATAAGTCACATCCCTGAATTATTGTGTATCTATTTCCTCCAGTTGGAGCTAATTGATTTTCTGCTTCTTGTATTTCTTGAGAAGCAGCTCCGAAATTTGCTTTTACTTGTTCGTATTTTGCTGTATCATCAGAAGGATCCTCAATTGATCCTTTACCTTTACATGTCGGACAACCCTCTTTAAAGATGTCTTGTTTCGAGACAGGCATTTTTTCCTTTAAATAGCTCATTAGAGCAGTTGGTATAACAATTGCAAACGATCTTTGTAAAAATCCTGAGATTGTAGCAAATGGTCTGCCAGAGGATTTTGCTAATACTTGTCCAGTACAAAAAGGACATTGAACTTCTCGCTTTCCTGATGACGAAGCTCCACCGCTTTCTGCAGCTGATGTTGCTTCTGCTTGCTGTTGAATTTCAGCTTGCTTATTTTGTTTTAAGTCCTGTAAAACTTTTTGTCCATTACCGTCAGTCACTGCTTGCTTCTGAGCAGCAGTTAATTTTGTTCCCTGTTGCTGCATTGAATAAATTTCTCTTAGTGCAGCAACCTCGTTTTGGGAATTTGTTAACTTTGCTTCTGATCTTGCAAAGTTTTGTTCAGCGGTTGTTAAATCATCAGCCATATAAAGTGTAATTAAATCAAAATTTATAAAAGTTAAGCTTACGGTCGCTTAAATGCAGCCAGTCCATGCTTTGCCATAAATTCTGATGGACTCTTTGTATATCGATCACTGTTTTGATGCTCGATTTTATCTAGTTCTTTTTGGAAAGCGTTTTGTTTTGGAGTATTGTGCTTTTCTTTTATGGGTGCACTGCTTCCACTTCCACTAGTTCCGCTGGATGAGCCTGACGTTTCGCTTAAAGGAGCTTGGCACTCAGTAATCAATTGTTGTATTCTTTGAACTGCATCAACTGCTGGTTGAGATACGTTTCCGATTTTTACAATTACATCTCCCATTGTAACAGAATTAGAGTCCCCTTGGACCCATTCTTCTTTAAATCCTAAAGTGGTGTTCCATCTATCTCCTTCAACTTGATCTCTTCTATCAAATTTAGAAAAATATTGGTTATAACCTTTTCCCATAAAGATGTTTGAACCATCTTCTCCAAAGAACATTATACTTTTTTGATCCTGCAACCGGTTTTCGGGATTATTTGTATCCTCCCAACGAATTCCCCCAACGCCATTTAAATTCATTACCCCTCCAGTAGAGGTTGTAGGATTATCTGGAGTAGAAGCTGGTCTATACCCAGGGCCATCAGAGCCGTATCTATAAGCACTTTTCCATTCGTTTTGAGAATAACTTGCAGCAAAGTACACTGGAAATAGAGGATTGCCTTCTCTAAAGAAAACCCACAGCATTGCTCCAGCTGCTGGATATGTAAACAAACCTTTCGCCATTCCATTCAAGTTTTGAGTAATTGTTGTCCCATGAGGGTCTGTATTGTTAACAAGATTTGTAGCTTGACCACTAGCGCTACCAGTCGGACTAGAAGGAGAAGCAGATGTATTAAATTGATCTACTTTACCAGCTGCTACATCAGCTGCAATTTTTCTCATCGAAGCAGAAGCAAAATACCCACCAGCTCCTTTTCCAGACGGCATTGCAAGGGTTCCTGTTCTCAAAACTTGCTTTTCGTGAATAGCGATTGCTGCATCAATGTTATATGCTGGATCAGTTAATTTTTGATCTAATTGAGAATCAGACAATCCTTTACCAACTCCGTATCCTCTTACCGATTCATAGGAAACTTGAAACAATCCTGTCGACATTACCCTCTCGCCCTTTGAATTCGAAAAAGATTCCTGGTAACGAGTGCCCGCTTTAAACCCAGATTCTTTTTCAGAAAGCTTCGTGAAGTAATTTGCCCACGACTTGGGACTTCCATCAACTCCGTACTTTGCTGCATCTGCTGGTACGTAACCGTTTAACTTGGAGCTAGCTATTCTTTGCTCCAAGTAAGATTTTAAATTATTTGGATCTACTTTACCGTTAGATCCGACAGCTAACAACCCAACATCAGCTGGTTTGGTATTAATATCTAATGTTACATTCGTATTTGGATTTGCTACATTGGCGTATTGTTGAGAAGCTGAATCTGTATTAACTGGAGTTGCAGCTTGGTGAGGACTAGCTGCAGCAACTTCTCCGCTGACGCTTGTTGCTTCTTTTGCAACAGCAGAAGAAGGATTTCCTGACAGCTTGCCAACGGTCTGTTGCATTCGAGCTAACCCCTTTTCATTGGCTCTGTGTAATGTAAAATTATTATAAGCTCCTCTTCCATTTGCTTCATATAATCTCGTTTGAGTGTGATCACTCACCCAAGCAGTTCCAGTCCAAGTTTGAATATGGCCTTTACCATCTCCGCCTCCACCACCCGATGTAATTACATCTCCTATTTGCCATTGGCTTTTGTCGCTAAAATAATTAGATGGAGCTTGTGTAGCAGGATTATAATATCCTGAGTTTTGCAAATAACTATTTCCTCCACCTAAACTAAGAGAAGAAGCATAGGATTGTCTATCACTACCAAGACCATTGGCAAAATACCTGTCTTGAGTCATTGCTCCAATTATACTTCTTGCTCCAACTCCACACAATCCGTCAGGAGAATTGCTTCTAGCAAGCTTTGAAGCATCGACTCGTCCACTGTTAAACGAAGCAGCACTCTTAAAAAGCTCAGACATGCTTCCGACTTCAACTGGTTCAGCTGCTGGAGATTGATCAAATACTTTTCCGATGATACCTTTTGCTGCAGAAACTACACCAGAAGCAGCTTCAGCAACTTGTTGTAGTAAATTTCCAGGTGAAGATGTTCCTACTATAGGAGAGGCAGCTTCAGCCCAAGGAAGGATTTGAGATAATTTGTAAATTATATCAGACGGAAGGCCATTGATTAAATTGTCTCCAATGCAATTAATAGATATATCATTGCTTTGATCATTCCATTGTTCGTATAATCCGGGCATTATATGTGGAACAAACACTTGAACTCGCCCTCGCTTTTCTGGATCGTTGTTGCATATACACACTCCTAAATAGTGACCGTAATACTTCTTCATAAAAGCTAATTATTAAGGAAATCTTAAACTAGCAGGGATAGAAACAGAAACGTTTCCACTGGATGGTGCCGCATTTGGATTTCCTATTGTTACTCCAGGCAAGCTTATTGGATTTTGTGAAGGCATTTGCATGTCGTCTGGCATTTTTACTGTTATGTTTTCAGTTCCTGAGTTCGGAGCAGCATTTGGATTTCCCACTGTTACAGGAGCTTGAGAAGCTTTTTCTGCTAATACTTTTGGAGGAGGCTCTAGCACAACAGGCACGCCTTGAGCAACTGCAATCTTTGGGTTTGTAGAAGCTCCTTCAACTGTTGGCGGATGTTCAGTTTGACCGTCATACACTGGAGGAGCAGAATTTCCTTGATTAAACAAAGGAGATAAAATTCCCGCTTGCTTTCCAAAACTGTTTAATGCTTGAGTGAATACTCCATCACTCAGCCCTTCAAGAGTTGAACCAAGTCCAGTACCAAAGTTTCCAACAAATCCTAGACCAGGTATTTTAGAAATTTGTTTGACTTGTTGAGAAATTTCTGGAGGAATCATGCTGTTAATAACTCCTTGTGGGTTTCTTACCATGTTATAATATTGATTAAACTCAGCAGGAACATATTGCATGGCTAGTTGCGCTGGATTGCTTAGAACTGATTGAGCCTGAGAAACATATCCTTGAACTTGGGAAGTTATGTTTGTAACCATGTTGAATCCCCCAAACATTTGACCTATTCCTCCAACAAACGAAGCAAGTTCTCCTACTTCCTCTAAGAATCCCATAAGTTCAGAAATAGGAAGAATACTGTCTAGTATTCCTTTTGGTCCGAAGAATAAATCCATTACTGATGATACAACAGAATCGATGAGATCTGAAATTTCTTGCATAATTTCCATCAACCCATTATACAAGTCAGCAGCAAGCTGAAATGGAACAGACAATATTGCATCAGCCATTGACGCCAAATTTCGTATGCTTCCCATAATTTGTCCGGGAAGATTCTGCATTTCTTGTACTTTATACTTTTTAAAAGTAGCATCTAGCTTATCAGTAAACCCTGGATTAACTTTATCTATGAGAGAACCAAGAGCATTACCGATAACCATTGGAGCACCTAGAGGATCTCTAGCGACATTTGTTAAGGTTCCAATTGTAGAGCCAGTAACAGAAGAAACAGGCTTAAGCAATTCATGCATTTGCTCTTTTAGCCCGTTAATTCCGTGACTTACGTCGTCTCCAATGCTTGCAATTCCGCCAGCAACAGTGCTAGTAGCACTTGTTATTGCCTCGTTTGTTGCTACTTCTACGGAAAATAAAGTCTGAATTACGTTTTTAGTATAGCGATCGAGCTGGCCTTCTTGCTGAGGAGCGGCCGCGGCTTGTGTATTTGATTGGGATTGCTGAGCTTGAAGATCAGCATTCACGGTTGTTGCTCCAAAAGTGTGTCCTAAATAACGACCAAGGGATGGATTTTTTCTCGTTAAAGTTCGGATTTTTTCTTCGGTTGCAGCTGAATTTACATATTTTGTGCCTATTTGCGACATTTCTTTCTTTATTTATACCAGCAAACTAATAAATATCCCGAAAATTATGTACTCCAAACACAATGAAACCGAAGCAATAATTGAAGATTTAATTGAAAACACAATTTTTGAGTTGTTTGCTGATACTTTTTCTTCAAAGAAAGAGTGCGAAGTTGCTCTTGAAATGTTGATTGACAAGTTAGAAGACGTAGATCCTAAAATATTCAAGGCGTTTTTTAGATAATTAATGTCGCTATGTCCAATCGTTTTCATAATAAGCTTCATAGAGAAAATCATCACAGTGACCCAACAGCTGGATTTCCAGATTCTTCTTATGATCCAATTGCTTCTTATGAGGCTCCATGGAAAGGAGAATTTTATTCCACTGGTTTAGTTGTTACGACACAAGATCTTTCAGCAGGACAAAAGATTTATGCTCTAGGAGGAAATTCTTCTCAGTGGAATTCAGTGTATACGACCGTCGATGACACGTCCGGTAATTGGAATTCGGTTTATTCGACTGTCACTGCTACGTCTGGCGATTGGAATTCGGTTTATTCCTCAGTCGTTGCCAATTCAGCGACTTGGAACAATTCTGTTGACGGGAATGGAACTGTTGGGTATTTGCCTAAATTTACAGGAACTTCTTCATTGGAAAACAGTAATTTATATGAAAGCGGCGGCAAAATTAAAGTAGGGAATGCCCCTCTCAGTGCTGATTTAAACGTATACGGTAGTTATCTACAAACAATCAACGGAAACGCTCATTACGTAATAAGAGTACAAGATGGAACTGGCCGTGTAAATCACTATTGGAATACTATGGGAGGCGTTGGAGCAACTTATAGCTATTCAAATGAAGGTGCTGTAAGGATTTTGTGTGGAGGGGCCGGACAAAACATGTTCGAAGTGTTTTCTAGCTCATTTACTTCTCCAACTACTAGCACTGCAGGCCAAATTATTCCGTGGGAGTCAGCTTTTGCTGTAACACCGTACGGAAAAGTCGGCGTGAGAACATCGACTCCAACTACTCACTTTGATGTAAATGGAGATTCCTATGTGTACGGCAATGGCAGATTTGATGGAGATCTAACAATATTTGGTAAATTGTCTACTATTGGAACTCTTTCATATTTGGATACAGTTTTAACCACAACCTCTGCTTTATCTGTAGTAAATATTGGTGGACCAGTTCCAGCTTTAACTGTTTCCCAAACTGGACCTGCTCCAGTTGCTCAATTTTTAGATGAAGGAAACGTTGCACTATTTATTGCTGGAGCAGCAACCGCTCCAGGATTTGTTGGAGTTAAAACATCCGATCCTAAAACGTCTTTTCATATAAATGCTACCGACGGTTTAATAATTCCTGTAGGAACTGATGGACAGAGAGTCGATCAAACAGGAGCCATTAGATTTAATACAACTCAAAATGCGTTTGAGGGGTACAATGGAGTAGAATGGGGCCCGTTGGGAGGTGGAGGAATAAGCGACAACGATGAAGATACTTACATTGACGCTGAAAACCCAGATGGATCAGATAATGATGAGTTACAATTTTATACAGCAGGTACTCAAAGAGTAAAAATAAACGCTGATGGTTTAACAATGCAAAGTGGACCGATCACTCCAACTGCAGGTTCTGGAGAAACTAATGGTATTATGTTTCCCAAGGATCCGTTTGGTGGTGGTGGGGATAGTGCATTTATACGTTATCAACAAGACGCTGGAGAAAATACCGCATTTATTTTTGGTACATCAAACGACGGAGCAGACCGCCTTACTCTTCAGCAACAAGCTGTAGATTTAGTCAATCTTGCATACGGCAGAGTAGGAATTAATACTATTCCTTCTGCGGCACAACAAATGTTGACGGTAAACGGAAATGTAAACATTATAGACACAGCAAATGCTGCCAACAGCGTCACGTTTACAGGACAAACGACAACAGCTGGAGCAGCAACTGTAATTACAGCAAGAAATGATTTTCTTAGAGTAGAAGTGAACGGAGTATCAAGATATATTAGACTTTTCGATGTGGTTTAACTTTTAAAAAATTGACAAATGGCTACAGACATTAGCAACAACTCCACGACGATTAATGTTAATAGCACAGATCCTGCATTAAAAATTGTGCAGTCTGGCACAGGAACGCCTTTTAAAATTCAAGATAACAGCGATGTCAGAAAAAATGTTTACGTGAGAGCAAATGCTGATGCTCGATCTTCTTTACAAGCGACCTCTGTTTTTGCTCAAGTAGTTGAGTCTCAAGCTGAAATGAACAATATTGTAAACGGGAATAGAGTTGCTTCTCCGGACGCAATTTTAGCGAGATGGAAAACATTTGATCACAGCGGCAACCAAGACGTTACGACAACAACAAATGATAGGCCCTTTACTCAAGCTGGTAGGATTGTATCAATCGTAACAGCCGGTTTTATGCGTTCAGTAAGAGCAGGTTCGGTAATAACGGTTAATTTTGAAAACAACGCAGCATGTGGTTTGCTCCAAAATGTTACAGGTACGTACACAGTTTTAGAAAACACAAACTTAGGTGTTGCTGGAGGAAATTTAGTAATAAGCGTTACTCAAAATCAAAATATTCTTGCTGGCGGAGGAGCAGAATGCACAGTCATTTTTCATGAATCGGATTGTTGGGGAGTCAATCCCGATCCCAACAGGCAAGATGAGCTAACCTGTCTAGAAAACACTAATGTGTTCGTAGGCTTTGTAACAGACGTTGGGTATGAAAACTATGTACTCGATGTTGTAGTTAGATCTACTGATGGAGATGATGACATGTTAGGTCTCGTCCTGGCCTTTAACGTAGATTCGGATGGAAATGAATCTACGTTACAGGCGTGTCGACATTTAGATGGCGGTGTTGGAGGAGGAGTAGAGGGTTCTTCTATACGGTACAATAATGGCCTTGTGGGAGCGGAAACTTTAGCATCCGTGGTGGAAATCAACGAACCAACAGGCTGGAGCGCAGCAAATTCAGGATCTAGAATAAGAATAATTCGACAAGGGGACCAGTTTACAGTTGACACCACACATGTTCGTAACAATGGAGTAGATTATTTTGCTGGCAGAACATGGGCTCAAATTATTAATGATGCTGAACGTCAAGCAAATTTTAATTTAAATTTAAACAACAATGCAAACACTTTGAGATTTAGAGGGCCCCAACCAGTTGGAGTTACAACAATTTCTCAAGCCAATTCGTTTTTTCGTATAATAAATTTCACTAACACCGACTCAATATATGACATTAGTCGCAACGTAATGCGTACATATAATGTTGCAGCTGGAAATTGGAATGCTGAAGTAGCTTTTAATCCATCAACTGTTTTTGGTGTCGAGACATATATTCACGATCCATTTACTAAAAAAACTTATTTTATAAATCGAACTACAAACACAATGACTAAATTTGGAGGAGATATTCCGTTCTTAGATGAATCGAGCAGAATTAACAAACAAGCAGAAATTTTAAATCGGTTTGGTTTTGTTTTTGAAGACGCTGGAGGAACTTCTAGTAGAATACGGGTACAAAACGACGGCACATTTGCATTTACTGCTGTATAAAAATTTTATGGCTACAGACAATTTAAATTCAACTAATGCTCATATATTAAATCACATCTCATCAGTTGATATGTCGACTACTTTGACGATTAATCAAGCTGGTACAGGGGAGCCTTTGCGTATAGAAAGTAACACAGAAGCTTGGAAAACAATGTTTGTGTCAAATGATGCTGGATCAAGCATTTCATTCGATAATCGAATACGCTTTGCTCAAATTGCTGAAAATCAAAACGAAGTTGATGATATTATACAACAAAATAGGAAATTGTCTTCAGCAGAGCTAGCTAAAGATCTCTATACGCACAGAGCTCTTACAACCGATGCAGATCAATTTGTTACATCTCCGTGGACAGTTGATTCAGAAAAAAGTATTAGACTGAATGTGGTTAACGGAGCAAACTATGAATTTTTAAGGACGAAGCACAAATATGATAATGTAATAGCTCAAGTAAGAGTCAGATCGTTGTACAGACAACACAATGCTTGGTCTGTGGTGCAAAACCAGCAAATTAGCGTAGATCAGACAGCGAGAGGAAATTTGGGCGCAGGAGCATTTACAATCGAATTTTGGATGTTGTATACTGGTGGAGGACCTCGAGTAATTCAAAAAAGAGAACCAAATGGTTCATCTGCTGGCACTTGGGGAATCAACGTCAACGCTAATATGATAAGTTTTACTGATATGTCTGTAGGGGAAGCGGTAATGGCTGCAGCTAATATTAATCCAAAAAGCTTTCAAAATATTTGGAATCACGTGGCAGTTGTCAGACGAAATAATGGAGGACAGCTGCAATTTGCTATTTATATAAATGGAATTAGACAAGGCAACTTTGTAAATGATGGAGTTGGAAGAAATTATACAAATAATTTTAATTTGACAATTGGATTTGCTCCAAGAGGGGAAGGAGCTGCATGCAGCGTATCAAATTTGAGAATATCAAACGTAGCTTTATACGAAAATCTTTTTTTTGATGTACCCCAAGCCCCTTTACCTCAATTGGGTTCTACTACATTCTTAGCTTTGCAAGGCAACGCTCCGTTAACAGAAATAACTAATCCAGCCACTACGTTTACTGCTGGACCAAACACCACAACTTCCGTGCAAAAATTGATGTATGGCGGCGTTGCAGCTAATCCTGCAGGTCAAGCAACTGTTGTTATAGCCGCATACACAGATCCCATTACTCGTATCACTCATACTTTAAGTTTAGTTCGTGGTTTAACCACAGGAGGAGTAGGTTTAAACACAGTTAATTCTACAGTAAGTAATATACGGTGGGGATTAGTTTACAATGTTGGCCATTTTACCGGTAGAGAATTCAATGATCAGACCTGGATAATTAACGATTCTTCTGCTTTGGTTAATGCTATAAACAACAACGTAAATTGGGATAATTTAAACGATGGATGTCTAATAAGAGTAGTTCGTATTGGCAATCAATTCACTTGCAGCACAACAAACTTTTTGACGAATAATGTTTTTGTAGCTGGAGCAGACATTACTTTTAACTTAGCTGATGATGCCAGATTGGCAAAGTTTGCAACTCCTTGTTCTTTAGGAGTCGGAAACATGGCACAAAGACCTCTTAGTTTTGTTTTTGAGGAGTTACGAGATATATCTCCATTTTATAACATTTTTACAAACGACACATATACGTGGAACAACGTAAACAATAGTTGGATTTTGTTACCAAACACTCCCATAACACAAGATTTTCCAATAGGCACCTTTGTTCACGATCAATATACCGAAAAAACGTATCTGGTATCTAGTGAAGGAACTCGGTCTCAATTCCGAGCTCCCGTTTCAATGAGACAAAATCCAGCTACCGGCTTGATAGACATTGCACCTGGAACGGATTTAATAATGACTTCTCCAAACGGAACGCGCTATGCAGTGCGAGTTGATAACAACGGCAACGTAACAACAACAGCAATATAAATATGCCAACCGACATTATTAATAATAACACAGTTATCGATGTTAATCATTCAGATCCAGCTTTTTTAATAAATCATGCTGGGATAGGAAACGATTTAATAAACTCGGTAAGAATTAATGCTCCAAATAGAAACGGCCAAATTGTTAGAGCTGTTCCTATTGGCAGCACCCGAACTTCATGTATAGACCCTGTAGTTTTTGCTCATGTAATTGAAAACGACAATGATTTTGCCAATCTTAATGCCAATAGACGGCATATTTTTAGAACAACTGTAATAGACATAGATACCAATTTAGCTACACCTGCAGGAGGTCCAGTTCAATGGTTTGACACAGGCATCAATTTAGTTGCAGGGGAATGGTATTATATTAACACCACTGGAATAGTCGACGTTTGTGGCGTTTTCCCGCAGTGCCCAATAGTAAACGGCAACGGAACAGGCGGGCCCGTTGGAAATGTTTGGCCTGATTGCTGTGATGTTATGGCAAACTATTCTCACATGGCTATTATTGGTCGCATTGTAAATCCAGCAAATGGAGTAGTGTTAAATGGACCATTTCGAGTTGGAGCAACGTACAGAAATTCTGCCGCGGTTGCAGGAAGGCTGCAAATCCGCCACAATGATTGGACATTTGATAACTCTGGTTCTTTTCATGCAATTATAAGAAGCGTTGATGTTCCTATGCCAACAAATCAATTTGCTTTTGATTTTAGACCTGGCCAAGGATTACAAAAATACCAATTTGATGGGTTAAACTGGCTACCAGTTGCTGGAGAAAATATTTTTACGGAATTTGGAGCAAACCAATACATTTACGATCAAGTGTCAAAAACTACATATTACACCAGAGATATGAAAACCCTTCTTACCATTGGGCAACAAATTGATGGACTTACAAATAATTACATAAATGTGGATTTAACTCTCGATAATATTACTAGATTTACTCTAACTTCTCCAAACGGAAGTCGCTGGATTTTAACAAATAACACAAGGCGAGGAAATACTACAATGGTAGCTACTCCGGTAAATAACACGTTTTAAAAAATATCTGTTGACCTATAAAAAATACATAGGATATTAAAGGTCCAATGAACACATACATTAAACCAATCGAAAAAATCACTGGACGCAAAACTCAACTTACTTCTGGCCTTCCGGTCACTAATAAGATTAAGATGATCACCCGCCATCTCGATCCTTCTAAGTACGAGTTCCTTGGCTTCCTCGATCGTACAAACGAGGCAGTTCTTCGTCCTCGCTACCACAACGTCCGCAACTCCCTTGGTCAGTTTGCTTGCGTTGCTGAGTAATACAAAATAACAATAAAAAAGGCCCTTTGCTGTTGCATTGGGCCTTTTTTGCTTTATACTATCTTTGATGAAAACTACAGTAGTAATAAATCTCCAATACGAAGCCTTTCATAACTGGCAAGGAGTCAAACAAGCCCTTCCAAATCAACCTGAATTGCACTTTTTATTTGACAGACACCGTCATGTTTTCCATATTAAATTGGAAAAAACTGTAACTCACTCCGATCGAGACGTAGAGATTATTTGGTTTAAACGTCAAGTTCAAAATTATCTTGAAATTAAATATGGCAGACCGGGAGAACTTGGTTCGAAGTCATGTGAAATGCTTGCTGAAGAACTTTTAAATTATTATGATTGTGATTCAGTAGAAGTGCTTGAAGATAATGAAAATGGAGCTAAAGTATACAAATGATAACATTTGTTTGTGGTCAACTCTGCTCAGGTAAAACTCATTACTCAAAAGCATTAGCAGCTTTAGTTGATGGGATTTATATAGAAGTTGGAGATATAGTTAGAGAAATAAAGAAAACTTCTGATAGAAAAGAACTTCAGGATTCTAAAGAGCTCCATGAAATAATCGTTGAACAACTCATACGCAAAATGCCTTTGTGTGACATCAAGCAATACATTGTTTCTGGTGTTCGACAAAAAGAAATACTAAAACATTTTCCTGATGCAACGATGATTTGGATCGAATGTCCTAAAAAAGAACGCAAAACACGTTATATGGAACGTTCGCGTCAAGGAGACGTGGCTCCTTTTAAAGAAGCAGAACAAGGAGATGTCAATTTAGGTATTTTAGAAGTAAAAAAATATATTTTAAAACAATGAAATTCTATTGTATTCCACCAAACAAACATCTAGAATTAATGGATAACGGCGATCGTTATTTCGCTTTAGCTCATCATTACATTCAAGATGAAAACTACAAACGTCATTTTTTGAAGTTGAGAAATCAATCTCCAAAAGTTTTTATAACTTTAGATAATTCAGCTGCAGAACACAGTCTCGTGACGGAAGAGGTTTTATTGAACGTTACAGCCGAGCTTAAACCAGATGAAGTAATTGCTCCAGATGTGTTGTTTGACAAAAAACAAACATTGAAAAACTTTTATGACTTTGCCGCAAAGATGCTTCAAAAGGGTTTGCTTTCTCATACTTCAATATTCGCTTGTCCTCAAGGTTCTACAAAAGACGAATGGCTTGAGTGTTATTATGAAATGGCTACAAATCCATTTGTTTCTTGTATTGGGCTTAGCAAAATTGCTGTTCCTAAATGTTGGAATAACGCGGAGTGGGACACGATGATTGGTGTGTCGAGAAACCAATGCGTAGAAGAACTCAATCGCAAAAATTGGTTGATGAAACCTTTGCATCTTCTTGGAATGGGAGAGCACAACGAGTTTGATTATTATTTGAATAACAAAATCCCTTTTATTCGTAGTTCGGATAGTTGTTATACAATATTAGCAGCTTTAAATGGAATTGATTTTGAAAAAGGAGATACTACAAGAATTCCAACAACCAATGCATATTTTGATCAAACGCTTACCGAAACACAACAAGTGCTCGCAAAGAAGAACATCGAATATCTCAAAACCAAATACAAAGACATATGAGCAAACTATTAATAGCAACCTGCACTACTGCTAAAACAGATCAAGAATTCCACACTAGACCTATTTCTGAAAGTCTTAAAAAGCATTATGAGTCAAATTCAAACATAGAATTTTACATTTTTAAGGACAACAAAAAAGGATTATCGACCTGTTACAACGAAATTATAAATGACCCAACTAACAAAAACAAAACGGTTTTATTTGTGCATGACGATGTAGTTCTTGAGGATTTATTTCTTTATGAAAAGCTAATCAATAGCCCATACTCTATCACCGGTCTTGCTGGCGCTAAATCGTTCAATAAGGCCTCCGATAAGCTAGCTTGGCACTTATGTGCACCAAGAGATCATTTTGTTGGTGAGGTAGCTCACGTTAAAGATAATAATGTTTGGACTACTGTCTTTGGACCTACTAAATCTCGGGCGTTGGTAATTGATGGCTTGTTTATTTCATGTAAAGTAAACGACCTTTTAGAAAAAAACTTAACATTTGATGAAAACTTTGACTTTCATTTTTACGACATCGCGTTTTGCTTGAGAGCAAATCAACAAAAAGTTTCCTGTGGAGTGTTGCCTATTAGAGTTATACACCATGGTTTAGGAGATTCGATGCTTACGCCTCAATGGGAAGAAGCCAACAAAAAATTTAAACAAATTTATTCAAAATGATATTAACAGAAGATGTTCTGAAAAATTTTTGCGGAGAGATTGATGGTAAATTAACATATCAGTGCTTTTTAACAAAATATAAATTCGGCCATGCTTTGTTTAAAGACAAATTGTCTCCTTTAGGCAATGTAATAACATTTACGTCACCTGCTAATATCGGCATGCTTAATCTTAATAAGGCTTTGATTGTCTGTGGAGAAATTTACAACGAAAGTTTATTTGGAGGAGTCTGTTTTCAAAGATTATTTTCTGCTCAAATTGGTTCAATTTTAACTAGCTTGATTAAACAAGATAGCTATATTGATGAAGGAAGTATCTTTGTAAAGGACAAACAAGTTTCTATAACACTGATCAATAAATTGAAGCAAGCAATAGGATTTCATATTATTTTTTCCCTTGATTCAGACTTTGATCAATTGTACAGTCTTTCTACTCTTTCTGCAGAACAATTAATTCAACTACAAAATGGAATTATTGAATCATTTCATTACATAACAAAAAGCATTTTTATTGAAACTCAACGCGACAATATTTGATTATTTGACGGATATTTTTGTCCACAAGCGCATGGATTTGCCTTTAGATGGTTATGTTCCGTATTTGATTAATAGATGGGTAAGTTTTGTAAATCCAACTCTTTGTACAGCAATTACGGAACAAATTAACAGCAAAGGTTTGTTAGAGAACAAAGAAATGCACTACAAAATGTTAATCTGCCTCATTCCCAAATTAAACCGGTGTCCAAGAATACAATACATCAAAAAAGTTAAAGATGAACAGAAAGAACAAGACTTTCGCATTAAGTTGCTCGCTGAAAAATTAGAATTGTCAGAACGAGAAATTATATTATTGCTCGACAAAAGCCTTGCAAATTAAAAAACAGAAGGACCGAATGGACTACGTTCCTCTTCTTCCATAATTTGTCGATATAGATTTGTAAATTCCGTTGCTTCTTCTTTTACTTCTTTTTTCTCGCCCTTGTCCGACAGAGCTTTTTTTATTGACTCTTTCTTGTCTCCGTCTTCGTCTACATCTAAATAGTCAGGCTTTTCTTTTGCAGCTTCTTTTAGATTTTTTTTCTTTTGGTTGCATTTGCAGTCTTTGCAATTATTACATTTACATCCTTTAGCGGCATGTTTGCATGTACACTTCTTTTCTAAAACTGTTGTATAAGCTTCAGCCAACATTTCCGTATCTTTAAATATCATATAAGGTATTTATCGTTGACGGGATTATTTTATGCTTTAATTACTTACTATGGAACAAACACCACATTCGCACACTCTAGCTAGAGAAAACAATGGAATTGCAAACTTAGATGAATATCAAAATTGTCCTTTGCCGGAAGACTATGACATCGTTGAGCTACTAGGGGACGTAATCCAAGTTGTATATGCAGATGTTGCTGAAGACGGAAGGAGCTTGATTCGAAACGGAATCATTCTTCCAAATGAAGTTGTAGACAACAAGGCATGGAGAATTGGCAAAGTAATTTTAACTGGTCCGAATACAAAACAAGTCAAAGCTGGGCATTACATAATCTTTCCTGGAGATAGAGGAATTAAGGGAATCCAGAAAAACGGAGTTTTAAATATTTTCTTGAACGAAGACAGAATTTTTGGTATTTGTAAGCCAGCCGATAGTGCAAACTAAATTAATAAATGCGACTCGGACGTACAGCGCTGTGGACTCTGCTGAGAACTAATGCAGCAGAACTTCGCTTTTTGAGACGTATAGAAAAGCCTGGTTTTAATGATTACAGAAGAATGTTGTGCACAAATGATCGCAACCTTTTGCTATCAGCTCCGGGAAAAAGAGTTTTAAATTACGTCGTTCCTTCAAATTCTTTAAAATACGACCCCTCATCTAAAAATTTAGTAGTTGCATGGGATATATTCATGCAAGCATATAGAATGATTAATTGCAACGATGTCGAAGTCATTGCCGTCATTAAAACATTTCCTGATCAACAGCCATTTTGGAAGTATTTTTATGAAAGAATAGCCAACATGTCTGCTGCACAAAAAGCAAGATTTATGAACACATGAGTACTCTACTGCGTCACAATTTTTTTATGGATTTTATCCCAGGAGAAAATTTTTTATTTGAACATTTACAAAAACCTTTGGCCTTTATTTTAAACAATAAAGTCGTAAAGAGTGGTAGATTGATTCTTTATAAGAGAGTCCATTTTTACATTCAAATAACAATTATTAATTCAGACAACGAACGGGAAAATTTTGATATTCCCATTCCTTTTAAATCTGAAGATTATACAACAGAAGGTTTATTGTATTATGATTACAGACTCTCTTCCTTGCAATTAAGCACGAAGTTGAGCGTTACTAAAAAGATATCATCTTCTTATTTTAATAAGATCTTAGAGATATCTAGTCAAATTAATTAATATTTGTAAGTAATTTTTCCTTTTTTAACCATTGTTGACACAATGGCTGTCGTTTTCTTCCATGCAATTTCGTCAAAATTGTTATCAAATTCTTTTTTATCTACTGGTCTTGGTTTAGACCCTTTCCCTGCTTGGTTGTTATTACTCATTATTGATTATTTTATTCGCTAGTAAAAAAACATCAACTGAGTAAAAAAAGAAACCCGGCCTTTCGACCGGGTTTCATGATTTTGCTGTAAGAGCAACCTATTAGAGGTATGTTGCTGCTTGACCAGGAACGAACGACTGACCAAGACCTTGGCAGATGACAAGGTGGTAGTAGAGGTTGGCACCAAAAATGTGATCAACCACACCATATCTTGTCAAAAGACCAACTCTTGGACTAAAGTCGTTAGGACCGATAGTGCGCTGCACCATTACAGGAATGTAAGGGCAGTAAACGATACCAGAATCATAGTACTCAGCACCCTTGTAACCAAGAAGTGCGTAGTCGAGAGGTTTCGTACGGCCTGGAGCTGGATAGCCACCGGGTGGCTTCATGCTCGAGGTATATCCATAATCATTGATTTGGGCTTCTGTACGAGTGTCACGATAGATCTGGAAACGTCCGCCTACGGAACCTACCTTAGCAATGCCGACTGGCTGAGTGTTTACGTTACCGTTGACTGGCATCCATGTGAATTCGGGAAGAGTCTCGAGAATTGCGCAAATACGAGGTGTAGCAATAATGAAATTAGCAGCACCACGACGATTGCGAATAGCAACACGGTTAGCTTCAACAACCAAACGATTGTAGAAGTCACGTGCGCGCTCTCCAGACCAACGTCCATCAGCAGAGATAGCAGACCAGAACGAGTAACCAACTGTTGGGCCAGCATTGAGACAGACTTGAATCATACGAGCGATCATCTCGCGGTCGATTTCAGCCTGGATCTCATAGGACATAGCGTTAGTAAGTTCAGTATCGATATCGATACCGTTCATATTTTTAAGATCCTGTTCGAGCTCAACAGACCATTTAGCTGCTAACCTACGGGTTAGAGCTTCAACGGCTGTCTTTTCAAACGAAACGGTGATCTGTGGAATCTTGGAGCTAAGCTCAAATTGATTGAGCAAGGCACCGATACCAGAGTCTTCGGAAAGACCGTCCCAAACGCCTGGCAAACCGCTGAGTTGTCCAGCAGTAACGCCTGTGAAAGCGGAATTGAGATAGTTATAACCGAGTTCCTTATTATGCGAAAGGTCTGCACCAGAATTGGCGATGCGATCGGCAGCACTAATGCTTCCGTCTCCACCATTTGTGGAACCTCCAAGTGAATCAGCATCATACTTATAGCGCATAGCGAATGCAAGACCGACTGGTCCTGTCATTGGCTGTACACCGACGATCTCATTAGTAATGAGCTCGGGGAAAGTACGACGGATCATTGGGATGAGAACCTTTGGCAAACGAGCGTCGCCTGCAGCATAGTTGTCTCCGGACTGGAATCCACCTGTTGGTTGGAATGAAGTACCGAAAACACCACCTTGAGCAGCCGTGTTACCTTCACGCAAGCACCACTTTTCTTGGTTTTCCAAGAGAATAGCAGTGTTTAAACGTGTTGTTTCGTTCGAGATCTCGCTGACTTTGTTGGACTTGAAATCCAATACTGGACTCCACTTCTCAACGAGTGTTTGAGCGTAATCTTTGTTAATATGCATTAAGTTAGCCATAGTTTTTTTTGTCTCCTTTTGTTTATTGTGAGTGAATTACTTAGCAAATCTGTTAAGTTTTTTCATCTCGTTCAGATAGCCGCTGACGCCTTCACCTGAAGTGCTGTTGCGCTCAATCTCATTGTTAAATTCTTGTTTTTCCTCGAGAATCTCAGGGCGATCTACTTGAGGGGTTTTTACGAATTGGTTTTTGACGGATTCTTTAATTTCATCAACTTCCGTCTGAGTTTCTTTTTCGAACATCTCGACGACATATCGGAAGTTTTCTTCAATATATTGCGGAGCTTTGTTCTTTAAGAGTTTATTGATAAATTGTTTCTTAGTAGCAGGCATGTCTTGAGTTTTTTGCTCAATCATGATGTGTGCTTCGGACTTATTGGCTCTTTGAGCTAATTCAACGTTTTGCTTAAGAGCTTCATTGAGTTCGTTGCGAAGAGAATCAATTGTCTTTTTGCCGTCAACTAATGCTTCTTTGATTTCGCTATCGATGAATTCTTCTGTGATTCCAACGATTTGACGAATTTGATTGAGTTGATTAGCAGCTTTGATGTTTTTGACTGCTTCGCTGATTTGGTCCTTTGGTAAATTCTTATCGATATAAAGATCAAGGTAGTTGGAAACTTCTTCTACGATCTTTTCTTGGAAATTTTGAACTTCTTCGTTTAGTTGGGTAGCATGTTCAGCTTTTAAGGATTCAACAACAGCTTCATGTTTTTGGTTAACCTTTTTGACATACTTTTGTAACTTAGCTGTGTGATCCATATCGATTGCTTCCACTAATTTTGTTAGCTTAGCAGAATGATCTTCATCGATCTTTTGAATTGTTTCATCTAATTTTTGTTGAAACTCTTCGTTAAGTTTTTGAGCGACGTTCTCAGACTCGAGTTGAATTTTTTCTTTAGACTTTTCTTCAACGGCTTGCTGGAAGGCCTCTTCAAGGGTATTGAGAGTTTCTTCTGTAATTAGATCTTTGAATTGTTCGCTGAGAATGCTTTTGATCATAATATATTTTATTTATCTAAGTTGAATTATTTTTTTACCTCAAGAGAGCTTTTAATTCGTTCTTTGAGCTTATTTTCAATGATTTTATGCAAAGTTTGGCCAGCTTCGCTATAATTTTTGTCAGCAATCTTTGCTACAAATTGTTTTATGTTGGTATTTGTATCGTTCATAAATTAGTATTTACCTTTAAGGGTTTTAAAGAAAGCAGTCAATTGTTCCTTTAAAAAAAGATCAACTTCTTGTTTAGGTAATGAAGATACAGCTCGTTTTAATTCATTTGCAGCACGAGCAGAAACTTCTAAGATTCTCCCATCAGTACCCAACATCCACTCTTTAGATTCAAGAACCGACTCCAACATAGCGTTTTGTACAGAAGGCTGATGAACCACATCTAAACAAATCAAGTGAAAGTTGGAAACCATTTTACCAGTAGAAGATTCAGCAAGATTCCCGAGGCCTCTAGTGGAAATGCCCATTTGAATTTTATCTTTAACTAAAGATTTCAATAATTGTCCCATTGGGGTATCAAGAATAAGAGATTTACCCATGAAGTAATTTCCATTTTGCTTTAATTCTGTTACTAGATGGCAAGCATTTACTGGATTAACTTCTGTAGACTGTGGGTGATTCATTTCCCCAATGGCTCTACGGGGTTTGATCATTTCGTTTGTATAGCGATCGACTTCGTTAGACATTTCAGATAATTGATAAATCCGGCCGTTCTGATTTTGTTTGTCTGCCATCATGTAAGGGCCTGTAATATAATATTTTTGAGGCTCTTGACGATTTGTTTCCTCTACAAGAAACTCTAAAGATTCGTGTAATTCAGTAGTTAAAAATTTTAAACCCATAGCTATGTGTAATTTTATTTATTTAATTTATATTTTTTTTCTCCAGGTTAACCTTAATTATTCTGAGTAATGGACGAATGTATTATAAAATATCCAAATTTACCTGATTTGACCCAGCTCAATCCTGTATTTTCTGTTCCTGAAGTTGAGACAGAAGTGGTGATAGAAGAACCAATAGTAATAGTAGTTCAAGAGGATAGCTGCTCAATTAAACAAATACCCAGCAACGTTCGTCAGCAAGGTTATACTGGAAACAATGGAAACGTATTTCCACTAACAATGGAATGCAGAATAACAGAAAAAGCTCTTAATCATGATTGTTATTTGGCTTTAGAGTTAGGAGATGACGTCGACGGAGACGGAGATCCATTGATGCAAGAGGACGATTTGCAAATGGGAGATGGCCGTTTTGCAGCACCCTGTATGGACGATGATCCTATTTTTGAAGAATGTTTTCTAGTTAAAGAAGAGGATGGAACAACTCCTCTAGAAGCAGAAGAAAACACAAATTATTTTATAGTGCAGTGTATCTAAAAATTAATTAGAATAATTAAAGTCATTATGGCATTGAATCCTACTAGAATTTCTGAATTAACACAAGCAGATCCACAACCAACGGATCAAATTCCAATGGCCCGTGGCTCAGGAACTTCCGGAAGAACATATAAAACAATTGTTAGCGATCTTTTTAATAAAATTTTTAAAACGACTAACTCTCCAACGGTTTCTCTTTATTTTGATCCGTTAACATTAACTCTTAGTGCAGATGCCAACGCTAACGGCATTTTAGGGGTTGGAAATACTCCCACAATCAAATTAAATTACGACACAACCACTAGAAGATTATCAGCAGAACTACAAAAACCATTAGACTTAAGTTCGTGGAGCAATACAAATGCTGCACGTTTGACTCTTCCCACATATGTAGAAACTCCTCCAGGAGCAATTATGCCCTTTGCTGGTTCTGTAGCACCAGATGGTTGGCTTCTTTGCGACGGTAATGAATCAGAAGGCTTTCAACCACTTCCTGATGGAACAGGAACATTTCAAGGAAAGACGGCAAACTTTAGTAGATTGTACACAGTTTTAGGAAATACATATGGAGCTGACGGTAAATTGCCTGATTTGAGAGGGTATTTTATTAGAGGCTTTGGAACAAATGCGGATGGTACAGCATCTGGACCATCTCGCGGTCAGAAACAATCTGATTCTTTTCAAGGTCACAAACACGACATATACGATCCTACCCATGCCCATGGAATTACTGATAACGGTCATACTCATACAGGAACTGCTAATGCAAGTGTGGACTCTCAACATACTCACGGATACAAAGATAACTCTAGTGCGCAAGATCCGGGTGGAGGAGGTGGAAGCGGGTTTTCAGCAGATGTACAAGGGGATTTCCAGAGAACGACAGATCCTGGTGGAGGTGCTCACTCCCACACAGTCACTTTAACTACCAATGAAACCGGAATTATTGTCAACCCACAATCTACTGGAGTAAAAGTACTAAGTCCAACAGGAGACCAAGCTACAGCTGGCTCAGGAGATTCTAATGGTCCCGGTGGATCTACACCGAGAGTTTCCAACGAAACGAGACCAAAAAATGTCAGTTTGCTTTACTGCATTAAGTATTAAAGACCCAATTGCTTTTCAGTCAAAATTACAAAATTCATATTTCGTTTGGAGCAGTATTCAAAAGCACTTTTCCATTTTGCCTGATTTTTCACATACTCCGCTTGTTGGTAAATTAAAGATCTAGTTTTTCTGTTTTTTTGAACTGGAGGAATTGTTTGAGAGTGCGGTTTAACTTCAATCAAAAACTTTTTAACTTCTCCGTTTTTGTCTCTCATTTTAGCATAAAAGTCTACAAAATACCTAGACACTCTTCCTGTAAGGGGATTTTGATACGGTATAATTGTTTCTTCAGACGACCATTCGACTACATTTGGGTTATAATCCAAAAATTTCATCATCTTGCATTCCCAAGAAGACCTCCAGCATATTTGATGTTTGTTCCCCTTGTACTTTTCTGGGTGAACTAACGTATATATACCCTGCCTATATTTAGAGTTTTTCTTCATCCATCAATGAATGAAACAACGATCCAAAGTTTAATGACTCTTCAAATGATTGTTCGGCTTCTTGAGGTTCTGTGAGATAAGATTCGATTCTGGAATATCCATCCTGACCAGCCATTTCTATATCATCCGATGAAATGTTGAGGTGTTTAGATTGAGCAAAGTCTTGCAATTCAGCTGATTGAGGATCTTCAAAAGAAATTCCTTTGCTGTGCACGTCATTGTTATCCTTAATAACAGTGTGACAATAGTCGACTTCTTCCATTGTTCTTCCTAAAGTGTAGTAGATTAATACATCCACGCTGTCTTTTTCGGATGGATAGTGGTATGTAGCAACAGCTGAGCTTTTAGAAGGGAAGCGAATATTTTTAAAGTCTAAATTTGAGCCAGTAGACGTTTCAATTGATTCATTAGCTGCAGCTGCATGCAAAGCAGCCAAGTATTTTTTTACAGGACCTTTTGTACAACCGACTTTTTTGTCAGTAGCTTTCTTGTAAACACATTTTTCTTTTGAGTAGTATGGCATATTATTATTTATAGCTTACCAATCTTTACATGCTTGCGCTTGGGCACTACCAGCTTTAGCAGAAGAGCACTTATGTCTTGCTCTAAATGCCTTTTTGCGCTTTGTATTACCCTTTTTACCTGTTACAGTAACTCCTTTTTGTCCCCAATGGACCTTCTTATAAGAACCATTTGGTTGCCGTACACACGCCATCCACTTTTTTCCTTTGCGATCAGAAGAGGTTTTTTTCGTTGGACCAGTGCATTTACCTGCTTCTGTAAGAATTTCTTCGACTAGTAATTGAAAATTCATAACAATATTTAACAAATTACCCAATAAAAAATTGAGCTGGAGCGTTATCTTGATAACTATTCATTAATTCTTGTTCCAAAGTTTCTTTTTCTTTGAGTCCTTCAGCTAACAATCCTGCATTTACTGATCCTCCACCAAAAAGATTTGTTCCTGTATACTTTTCTCTTACTCTGGCGATTGCAATTTTGACTAAAGCTAAAGCATATTTTTGAACCCAGCGTTCTCTGATAACATCTTTGATTGGTCTTTCAATATAACAGCCAACAACTCCGAGATATGTGTGATCTGGGGTTGGTTCTGGAATAATTCTTAAAATTTGAGTTCGAGAATCAAATCTAAATTGAGGAGTCATTGCAAGTACTTTATTTCGAGTATCAATAAAACCTTTCAGCACTTCCCAAGTAATCAAATCAAAACCAAAGTTACCAATCATATAGCTTGAGTAAATTTGTTGAGCCATTGATTGTTCTAAAGTAAACAATGTGTTAATGCCTGTATCTTCTCCTTTAGAAAATTCAAAACAATCGACTACTTTTCTTAAAGACGCTAAATCATAATCGTAACTTGACGAAAGACCAGGAACCCCGCTGTTGCGCATCTCAGAAGTCTTTGTGCACATATCATCTACTTTTATTCCTACACCTTGTTTATATAACTTGGAATCAAATATAAGATATTCTTCTGTGTAACCTGCCCACTTTGTAAAATATTCGATTGCATCAGTAATGCAATCATAAACTTGTTCATCAGAAACTTCTAAATTGATTAACGGAGCTCCAAGCTGATGTTGAATTCTGATCGAGAGATCATCATATGACGTAACACTCGAATTTAATGTTGTACCTCCTCGATAACCAGCTGGAATAACGCTCATAAATGTATTTAATTAGACCGTTGGTGTTTCTGGTCCCGTTGTAGGTGCAGCAGGTGCCCCGCCAGTCCCTGCTCCTGTAGGAGTTTCTGGTGCTCCTGCTTCTGGCCCACCTGTTTCAGGAGCTTCTGCCCCAGCAGGCCCAAATTCAGGAATAGCAGAATCTCCTCCACCACCACCTCCACCCCCACCAAGCATTGCTGGAGCTTCTCCGCTGTCAGCTCCTTCTCCGGCTGTTAGTTGTTGTTGAGCTGCTAATTGTTCTCTAAAATTTGGACCCATTTCCGCGATTTTGGCGAGTTCCCAAGCAAGAGCTGCATCTCTTCTTTGCCATTCCCTGTTTTCATGCATTTGATCAGCCGACCAATCCAAATAATACTTTTGAGCAAATGATTTCGATACAGCTTCCGTTTGGGTTGCTGTATTATAATTTTCAAACTTCATTTGCAGCAATTGTTGGTTGCGCATTGCCATGAAAGAAGTCGGTTCGTTGAACTTAACTTTTATAGCTTGGTCTTTTAGTTTGTATTCTTTCCAAAGACCTTTAAGTTTAAGGTGAGTAATAAACGTTTCTTTGATTCCAATTGCAAATTGGGATTGCAACCTCATAATAAATCTCGCAAATCTTAATTCATCTCGTGTAATTTCTGCTCCATCTTTAAACGGATCTCCTGGAGTCAAAAATCTCGATGTAGGAACTTTTAAGCTTTTATAAAGCTTTGACAGGAAGTAATCCAAGTCTTTAATTTCTCCTAAATTTCCTCCAGAAGGCAATGTGGAAACGTCTGTGCCTTTTCCTTGTTGATCGACCGGAAACCAATATGAATCCAACATTGATTGCGGATCATAAATGTTTGTAACTCTGCCTTCCGCTCCGTTGTAGGTCTTTTTAGACCAATACTTCATCATCATTGATTTAATGTATGATTCCGCTTTTGGAGGGGGCATGTTACCAGTATAAACTTTAAAGACAAGTCTTTCCGGAGCTCTTACTAACCGGTAAATAACAACCGAATCTTCGATAAGAGATAATTGTCTATAAGCTCTTTTTGCATTTTCGATAAATGGTAATCTAAACGTTTTAAATTCATTCCATAACCCAGAATTAATAT
>Ga0078894_10000532_pt1 | contig 26668 bp, 23 predicted proteins | sample LauGreSu1BDMLBSD_2_FD_67506 | JGI IMG/M metagenome (GOLD analysis project Ga0078894, IMG submission 67506) | Freshwater lake microbial communities from Lake Michigan, USA - Su13.BD.MLB.SD (version 4) (version 4) | ecosystem: Environmental > Aquatic > Freshwater > Lake | place: Lake Michigan... | reverse complement strand
GTTTTATACCAACTATTTGTCGCATAAAGGGAAAGACCTTCAGCAAAATCCAAATGCGTCCCTGTTGTTTTTTTGGCCAGGGATAGAGCGCCAGATTCGGATAGAAGGAACGGTAAATAAAATTAGTGAAACGGAAAGTGATGCCTATTTTGCTTCACGTCCCCGAGAAAGTCAATTGGGGGCTTGGGCATCCCATCAATCCGAACCCTTAATAGAAATGGGCGAAATCACTCAGCGGTTTAAGGAATTAGACCAAGAATTTCCAGGGGAAGTTCCTCGGCCTAAACACTGGGGAGGCATGGCTTTACGTCCTACGTATCTGGAGTTTTGGCAAGGACAAGCTTCACGCTTGCACGAACGCGTATGTTTTAAATTGAACGAAGATGAGTGGCAGATTAGCCGCCTAAATCCATAAGATGAAAGAAAGTCCTACTGAAGTTATTACCCTGAGCAACGGAATCCGTTTGGCCTATGTACGTTCAAACAGTGCTGTTGGACACCTTGCTTTTTATTTTAAAGGAGGTAGTCGAAGTGAACCGTCTACCCACCCGGGACTTGCACACTTTTTAGAACACTGTATTTTTAAAGGAACCCATACGCGGAAAGCCATGTGGATTCTTACCCGCCTCGATGAGGTAGGCGGGGAGTTGAATGCCTTTACCGCCAAAGAAGAAATTTGCGTGCATGCCACCTTTTTGAATCGATATACGAAACGCGCTTTCGAATTAATGTCGGATTTAGTAGTGAATTCGAATTTTCCCATTCAAGAAATTGAGAAAGAAAAAGAAGTCGTAATCGATGAAATTAATTCCTATAAAGACAGTCCTTTGGATCGCTTGATGGATGAATTTGACAGAATATTTTTTGGCGATCATCCGTTAGGTAATCCGATTTTAGGGTCTAAAAAATCGGTTAAACGATTTAAACGGGAAGATTTATTGGCTTTTATACAATCCAATTTTTCAGCCGACAATTTGGTTGTTTCTTATGTTGGGCGAGAGCCCAAACATCGCTTGGTGGACTTAATTGAAAGCCAATTAAAAGACTTACCGGCAAAGGCTACGAATTTAGGATGGGCTCCACCCGCTGAAATTAAACCCTTTACCATTCGTAAGAAAGAATCTAATTTTCAATCCCACGCGATATTAGGCGGTATTGCTCCATCATATCACAGCGATGACCGCTTGGCAATGAACATTTTGATTAATTTCTTGGGTGGTCCCGCCATGAATGCCCGTTTGAATATTGTCATTCGTGAAAAGCATGGGTTAGCCTATCATGTTGAAGCGAGTTATGCGGTACTGGAAGACACAGGTTTTTGGGGTATTCTTCTTTCTGCGGAACAAAAAAACATTGATAAGTCGATTGATTTGGCAAAGAAAGAGCTTCGCTTGTTGGTAGAAAAGGGTATGACCCCGATCCAACTTAAAAAATCAAAGTATCAGTTTTTAAGTCAATTATCCATCGGATGGGAGAGTAACAATGCCCGCACGATGTCGAATGGTAAAACCTTACTCATTTATAACCGAATCGATTCCTTGGAAGATACCTTCCGTAAAATAAATGCAATTACACTCGACGAAATTAATGCGGTCGCACGAAAGTACTTTGCTTTAGAACAACAGTGTATGTTGGTATATGATAAGAAGTAGAGCGTTTTTTCTACCTCTTCCCAAAAATCTTGCTCCCTACCCGTATCAAGGTACTGCCTTCTTCCATGGCAATGGGATAATCATCGCTCATGCCCATGGAGATTTCCTTGAATTCAGCATTTGAGGAAAAATAATTTGACTTTAGTTGTTGGTATATCGCGTGTAAATTTTGGAATTCTTGTCTGATTTGTGTCGTGTTTTCCGTGAAGGTGGCCATTCCCATCACACCGCATATACGGACATGGTCCAGTAAAGAAAATTCAGGTCCAGCTAAAAATGCCTTGGCTTCTTCCAAAGACAACCCGAATTTCGTGTCTTCTTGAGCTATATGAAACTGTAATAAACAAGAAATCTGTCGCCCGTTTTTTTGTCCTTGTTTATTGATTTCTTTTAACAGGTTGAAGCTGTCAACCCCATGAATCAGATGCACAAAGGGTGCGATGTATTTAACTTTATTGCTTTGCAAATGTCCAATCATGTGCCAACGAATATCTTTTGGCAGCGCCTCGTACTTTTCTACCAACTCTTGAACTTTGTTCTCTCCAAAATCACGTTGACCTGCTTCATAAGCCTCCATGATGCGTTCAATTGGATTGGTTTTTGAAACAGCAATGAGCACCGTGGTAGCGGGTAAGCTCGAACGAATTTCTTCTAATTGTGCCTTAATCATGGATATCCATTATGGTAAGTCCGCTTCGTAATTTAGGTTCAACCCAAGTTGATTTTGGAGGCATAAACATGCCATGATCCGCAACGTTTTTTACGGCCGACATCGGGATGGGATACAGAAAAAATGCTACTTGAAATGTGGCATCATTTACTTGGTTTAATACATTTACAAAGGGCGTGTTTCCTGGAACAAAAGAAATATCCTCTGAAGTTTTTAAATCTTTTATTCCAAGAATAGGATCTAATATCAATTGGGTTAATAGCTGGGCGTCTAATGAATTTGTTGGATGCGTTGCATCAATATTAGCTGAATTAAGCGTTAATGAATAACAAGAGTTGTTGCAGTACATGGTGATTTCATGTGCCGCCAGCGGTTTTCGTGGCGTATTCAAAGGTATCAGAGTTCCAAGATGCGATATGCTATCAATAAATGCTTCGGGGCTAAGTCCATTTAAGTGCTTTACTAAACGCTGAAATTCAAGGATTTTGAGGGCATCTTCTCGCACATAATATGCCAAGAAGAACTTTCCTTTGGTAATCCCTGCTGCTTTATATTTTTCGTATAATGCTACAGATGAGGCGCTTCTATGATGTCCATCAGCAATATAAACGGATTCTATTTTCTTAAACTCTTCTGCAATCGATCCGCTTTCCTCTACCGACATAATCCATAATTCATGGGTGATCAAGTCGGTTGTAGTGAATTCGTATTCGGGTCTTTGTTGGGTTAAGTTATGTATGATTTTGTCGATGGTATCGGTGCCTTCATACGACATCAATACAGGTTCGGCATTTAGGCCAACAATGTCTAAGTATCGTGTAAAAACTCCTTCGCGTTCGGTGAGTGTGGCCTCGTGTTTTTTAATGTGGTCGCTCAGGTATTCTTCGGCGTCTGCACCCCCAATTATTCCAGTGTACACACGATCAGGACAGGTTTGTCGATAAATATACAAATGCGCTTCAGAATCCTGAATTAAAATCCCCTTTTCTTGAAACAACTCATATCCTTCTTTTACCAACTGAAATCGTTCGTTTGAATTTGCTTCTGTACGTTTAAGGCGGTTAAATTCCGGATTAATGATGTGTAAGAGCGTATAGGGGTTATCTTCTAGTTTGGCCTTAAGAACATTCGGTTTATAAGAATAGTAAGGCCTTGTAGCAACTAAGTGCACCTTGTTCCTAGCCGGACGTATCGCTCGAAAGGGTTTGATGATCGCCATATTAGAACTTATAACTTACGCCAAAACTTGGAAGAATAGGGAATTGATAAATTACTTTAGAAGTAACTCGATTCACGTAAAAGATATTCTTTCGATCATAGACATTCGTAATGTTACCAGTTACTTCAAGCCTTGTTTTGTTTTTAAAATCGAAATGCTTTTTAACCGTGATATCTAATCGGTGATAATAAGGAAGTCTGCGGCTATTAAAGGTACCTAACAATGTAGTAATGGTTGATGGATTGTTCGTGACATAGTCCGTAGTGACACCGCCATTGAAATTCTCTGCTTGATAATATCCAGCGGTTGGTGTGAATGGAAGTCCCGAACCTAAATTCCATCGTACATTAATTTCTAAGTCTTTTTTCTTGCCAAATTGGTATGAGCCAACCAAGTTCACATTATGTCTACGGTCAAATACTGGGAAGTAGGTATCAAAACCATCCCATCGGGTAGAGTAACTGTACGAATATACCCCCCAAATGAACAGGCGATTTAAGGTTAATTTATAAAGTACATCCACACCAATTGTTTTACCTGATTCAATGATGAAATCCTTCTTAAACACATCATCTACTAATTCGAATTGGGCAAGATCTTCATATAATTTGTTCTGGTTAATATTGCTTAGTTGATTGAAATACTTGTAATACCCTTCAATGTTCAAGAAATTCGATTTGTTTAGGTCATATTCTATCCCTAGGATGCCATGCCATGCATATTGTAATCCATTTTGAATATCTTTTGAGTTTAAATTTTCATTAATGAATTGTTCTTGCACATTAGTTGGAGCTGAGAGTAATCCGTTAAACAAGTTTACAATATCCTTATCGCTGGAAGCGGAAGTAAAGTTTTGAGAATAACGTCCACCAGAGAATTTGAATCTCATATTTTCCGTGGCGTTGTATTTTAATCCCAGTCGTGGTTCAGGTGAAATGGTGCTTAAGGAAGCGTAGGCTTGAACTCGAAACCCAGCTTGCATAACCCATCGAAGGTCTTTAGAAACTCTTCTGTAGTTATAATATGCACCAAGTTCTGTGGAGAAGTTAAATGCTTCTATTTTTCTTTTAGCTTCATTGAAGGTGACGAATTGTGTATTGAACCCACAAAAATTAAATCCGTAGTTCATTTCGCCTTCATTTTTCAGGAAATAAGAAAAGTCGAAACCTAAATCAAATCCACCAATTTTTGAATAACGTGGCTCTACTTGGTCTTCAGCAAAGGTGGTCATGAAATTTGATCCATTCACATGGCCCCGAATAAACACTGGAGATCCCGAAGGAATCAATAAAAAGTTCATTCCGCCTCCCGAAGCCTGCCAATTCAAGTCAGCAATGCTATAGTTCACGCTGTCTTGATTATGGAATCCAAAAAAGCTCACTTTCGATCCGCTTTCACTGGTAAAGGTTACTTTTCCATATAAATCGGTAAAGTTAAAGGGGAGACCGTCTCCTTCATTGATTTTAGGATATAGCGATTTAGAGGTGTAGTCAATTAAACTGTGTTTTGCTGTAAACACGTAAGATCCCGGAGAAAGTCTACCGTTTTTTGCTTTGCTAAACGGACCTTCTAACACAAGCTTCGCTAGGAATGGAGACACCGAAACTTTGCCGCCAAAAGCGCCACGATCGCCATCTCGGTATGAAATATCCATTATCGATGAAACTCTTCCTCCGTATTTGGATTCGAATCCTCCCGTGTAAATATCCACTGATTTTACTAATTCTGTTTCAAAAATCGAGTAGAACCCAATGGAGTGAAAAGGATTGTAAATCGTCATACCATCCAGTAGCGTCTTGTTTTGGATCGGGGTTCCTCCGCGCACGTAAAATTGTCCGCCTTGATCGCCCGTTACGGTAACTCCAGGAGTAACAGAAACGGCTCCAAGTACATCGCTTTCTGCCCCATACACAGGAATACGTTCAACACCTGCTTTATCGAATTTAATAGTGCCTACGTCAGGCTTGGTTTTTTTTGTTTTTGATTCGGCAGTAACTACCACATCATCAAACGTTTTATCCGTTGGCGTTAGTTTAATCGGAATATCGATGATCTTTTTATCTGCTGGAAATTTAACAGGAACAAAGGTTCGTTTGTATCCCGGGACTGAAATCCTCAATAAATAGTCTGCTTTCTTAAGTTTTGGAATGGAAAATAAACCGTTGGCATCAGTCATGGCACCCGCAACCAAGGTGCTATCCATGGTAAGTAAGGTTACTTTTTCATTGCTAATGGCTTCCCCATTTTTTTCATTGGTGATAAATCCCCGAACGTTATATTCTTGAGAGAAAGCGATAACTGGGAATAGGAATAATAAGGAAAGAAAGCGCATAAAAATTTTTCCCCGAAGATACGCAATAGAAATGAATTTTAGCCTGCAGTTTCGCTAAATAGTGCTTCTACAAAAGCTTGTTTATCGAACAACTGAAGGTCCTCCATTTTTTCCCCTACACCAATATATTTAACTGGGATTTGCATTTGGTCAGAAATCCCAATAACTACACCTCCTTTGGCAGTTCCATCCAATTTGGTGATGGCTAAGGCGTTGATTTCCGTGGCTTGAGCAAACTGTTTAGCTTGTTCGTAGGCATTTTGGCCGGTTGACCCATCGAGTACCAATAAAATTTCATGCGGAGCATTCGGGAACACCTTGGTCATTACCCGTTTGATTTTACTCAGCTCGTTCATCAAGTTAACTTTGTTATGTAGTCTACCTGCGGTATCGATAATCACCACATCCGCTCCATTTGCTTTTGCAGATTGCAAGGTGTCAAATGCTACACTTGCGGGATCGGCATTCATGCCTTGTTGTACGATGTCTACTCCAACGCGCTGAGACCAAATGATTAATTGATCCACAGCTGCAGCTCTAAAGGTATCTGCTGCGCCCAGCATCACTTTTTTTCCAGAAGATTTAAATTGATGGGCGAGTTTCCCGATGGTTGTGGTTTTACCAACTCCATTTACCCCAACTACCATGATCACATACGGTTCATTGGGGTTCAGTTGCTTATTTTGTTCAAGTGAAATGTTGCTGTCTACCAATAAACCAGTGATTTCCTCTTTAAGCACTGTATTTAATTCATCCGTATTAAGCACTTTGTCGCGATCTACGCGTTGTTGGATTCGATCAATGATTTTAAGGGTAGTGGCCACACCGACATCGGATGAAATAAGTACTTCCTCCAAATTGTCTAATACTTCATCATCTACCTTGGATTTCCCAAGTATTGCACGAGTAATTTTGCTAAAAAAAGATTGTTTTGTCTTTTCTAAGCCTCGGTCTAGGTCTTCTTTTTTACCCCTTGAAAAAAAATCAAAAATTCCCATAATGTTAATGCACAAAAAATCCCGTCCACCTTGGCGGACGGGATCGTCTATAATTAGATAATCAATTAGTTCTTAGCGAACCAATCTTTAACTTTGTCGTTGTGAACGATTTCTTCTTTAGTAACGTAACCACCTGATTTCTCAGATTTAACCATTTTAATCACTTTTGTGTGCTCTTTTCCTCCACCTTTTTGTAAGGATGCAACTACTTTCTTTGCCATGGTCTATGCTTATTTAATTTCTTTGTGAACGGTATATCGCTTTAACACGGGATTAAATTTCTTTAATTCCATACGGTCAGGCGTGTTTTTTCTGTTTTTGGTTGTAATGTAACGAGACATTCCAGGCATCCCTGATTCTTTATGCTCTGTACATTGAAGAATTACTTGAATTCTGTTTCCTTTACTTTTCTTAGCCATTTTACTTTTCGTTTATTCTGTTTCCCAACAGGGTAAATTATTTAATAAATCCTTTCGCCCGAGCATCTTTCAAACAAGCAGAAATTCCTTTCTTATTGATTGTTCGAATAGCTGAAGTGGATACTTTCAAGGTAATGAATGTATTTTCTTCAGGTACATAGAATTTCTTTGTTACCAAGTTTGGTAAAAATCTTCTTTTCGTTTTACGGTTGGAGTGAGAAACGTTGTTTCCTACCATTACCGATTTTCCTGTTAGCTGACAAATGCGCGACATGATGTATTAAACTTTTAATTAAAGCGGGTGCAAAGAAACGATATTTTTAAGATAAAAGCAAATTGAAATTTATTTTTTCCGCGATTTTTAAGGGTATTATTCCTTTAAAAGTGCTAATCGCAATAAATTCAGCGCAGCTAAGGTACTCATTTCAATGTTTCTCAGGCGATTATCTCCGAAATGGAATTTTTTGGCAATGGTTTCTCCCGAACGAGCAAGTCCGATCCAAACGGTACCTACAGGATGCTGTGAGTCGCCCGCGGTAGGTCCCATGATGCCGGTGGTGCTCAGGCAGTAATCTACTTCAAGGCGCTCCCTTCCTGCTTCCGCCATGCGCTTGACAACCGCTTCACTAACCACATCATGCAATTCAATAAACTCGGGTTGTATTCCAAGTAAACTGGATTTCATGCTGGTTTGATAGGTGAGCAAGCTGCCTCTAAAATATTGCGAAGAACCGGAATTGCCAACAATTGACGTGGCTAAACTTCCTGCGGTGCAGCTTTCTACCGTACCCACTGTTTTTTGTTGTATAGAAAGTAAATTAGCGACTACAGTCGATAAGGTATCTTCTCCGTAACCAACGATTAGTTCGGGTATAATAGTTCCTAATTCACTTATTTTGCTTTCAATTAAGCCTTTATCTGTTTTTCCTTTGTGCGATCCAATCCGCAATTTTACCATACCTGGCGATGGGAGATATGCTAAGGATAGCTTTGCCTCTTCCAAGGATGTTTCCCATGCGGCAATACGTTCCGCAAGAAAACTTTCGCCCATTCCATGAGTGATTATCGTTTGGTGATACAGGGCGTTTAAATTATGGTTTTCCTGTAATCTAGGTAAAATTTCCTCCACGAAAATTCCTTTCATTTCATAAGGTACACCCGGAAGGCTAATTACCGATTTCCCTTTTGCTTTGAACCACATTCCTGCGGCAGTTCCCAAGCGATTTGGGAGGATTTCACACCCTTTTGGCAATAATGCTTGATCGATATTAACTTGAAGCATTGGCCGGTTTCTCCGTGCAAAAAAGTCTGCGATGTGATTAAGAGTTTCTTTGTCCTCAACCAGTGGCATATCAAAATATGCCGCCAACACTTTTTTGGTGCGATCATCTTTTGTCGGACCTAAGCCACCAGTTACAATACAAAGATCAGCAGTGGATTCATCAATGGCTCTTCGAATGACATGTTCATCGTCAGAAATTGTGAGTACCTGTTGAATTCTTGCGCCAATGGATGATAACTCCTTGCCAAGCCAAGCTGCATTGGTATTTACGGTTTGTCCAATTAATAATTCATCACCGATCGAGAGTATGGATACAATCATGTTTTGATGAATTTAGCGATGGACTCAATGTGCCCGGTATGTGGGAATTGATCCACTAAACAGAATTTTTCTAAGGTGTATCCGGCATCAACCAGTGTGGAGGCATCTCGTGCTTGGGTCGATGGATTACATGATATATAAACGATTCGTTTGGCGCCAAGTGCGATCGTTTTAAGCAAAGTTTTTGGGGCAATTCCTGCACGTGGAGGATCCAAGATAAGCGCACCGATGTTCCCTTCGTATTGCGGATGCTCTTTAAGGAATTTACCAACATCTGCTGCGTGAAAACTGACACCTGTCAGCTTGTTTTTATTCGCATTTTCTTTAGCATCTTGAATCGCTTCAGGTACGATATCAACACCTGTAATTCGGGCACTCAGGTTTCTGGTGGCAATGAGTTGCGCAATGGTGCCTGTTCCGCAGAATAAATCCAATATTTCCTGATTTGGCGGTAAGTCCTCCAGTAAATAATCGATAGCTTTTTGGTATAGTAGTTCTGCACACGCAGGATTGGTTTGAAAGAAACTCTCCATGCGCATTTGAAAGGTTAAACCAAGAATTTGCTCTTCAACAAAGGGTTTGCCGTAAAGCATTTTGGTTTGTCCATTTTCAATCTTCGATCGATCCGCAACGTCATCATTCACCGTATGTTGAATTCCTGCGATTCGATCCCCATGTAATTCAAGTACTTTAGCAACAAAAGCATTTCGGTCAAAGTGTTTAATTCCGTCAGATGACGTAACCAAATTAACCAGTAATTGGTTGTGCATAAAGGACTTTCGTATAATAATATGTCTGAAAAACCCTTTCTTTTGTGGTGGATGCCAAGCGGGTAACGTTGTGTTTTTTAAAAAGGTTCTGAGCTGAATTAATTTATCTTCCCATTCCTCATCAAATAAGCCGCTCGGTTTATTCAAATTCTCCACTTTCCACCATGTTCCCCTGCGTTTAAATCCTAAAGCAAAGGCATCGTCAATATCTTCACCGCTTTCCATGTCGTGTTCAATGCTTGAAAAGCTGTATTCCATTTTATTCCGATAAAAATATAGGGAAGGTGAGGCGATGTACTCATCAAATTTTTGTTCTAGGTCTCTGATTCCGCTTATCTTAGAAAAGGTACTTAGGGTGGACGATAGCTTGGCTTTGTGTTGTTCTTCTTGTGAAACAAAAATATACGGCGCACCGGAAATTTCTTGGTAATCAGAAACAACCTCGAGTGGTGAACGCTTAATTACCTCGACTAATTTTGCTTCCGCATGGTGTTTGCGTTTAACATCAATTTTTGCTTTGACCACTTGCCCGGGAAACGCATTATCCACAAATACAATGAAATGAGAATCTTCCGTTGGAATCTTCGCTATACCCCTGCCGCCAAAGGCGTAGGCATCAATGGTTAGCGTAACCAGTTCTCCACGATGAAACATATTAAATCATTCCTCGGATTACACCTTTGTCAGAGGCTTGAATAAAGGCAAGAATTTCATCGCGCAGCGGTGAAGCTGGAATGCTTTCTTCTCTGGCTTGAATTCCTTTAGAAATATTACTGTTTTGCACATAGATGATTCGGTAAATGTCTTCAATCAGCCGAACATCCTCATCGCTAAATCCTCTTCTACGTAATCCTACAGAATTCACTCCCGCAAACGTTAGGGGTTCTCTCGCTGCTTTTATATATGGAGGTACATCTTTTCGAATCAGTGAGGCGCCACCGATAAACGCGTGTTTACCAATGTGAACAAACTGTTGTGCTGCGACCTTTCCTTCAAGTATGGCGTAATCATCAATGGTAACATGACCAGAAAGCCCCGTATAACTTGCCAAGATTACGTGGTCTCCAATTTGGCAGTCATGCGCTACGTGCACGTAAGTCATAAGTAAACAATGAGATCCAATCACAGTTTTCCACTTGTCTTTGGTGGCTCTATGAATTGTAACGCATTCCCTGATTTTAGTGTAATCTCCAATTTCTACCGTTGTATCTTCACCTTCAAATTTGAGGTCTTGTGGAATCACACCGATCACTGCTCCAGGGAAAATCTCACAGTGTTTACCGATGCGTGTTCCAGGATAAAGCGCTACGTTGGAATGAATTTTTGTTCCTTCTCCGATAACTACATTTTCATGGATCATACTGAAAGGGGCAATGCTCACTTGTGCACCAAGTTTTGCATCAGGATGTACGCTCGCTAGGGGAGAAATCATTCCGTTTTATCTTTTATAATTTGTGCTAACATTTCAGCTTCCATTACAGGTTTTCCGTTCACATAAGCTGTTCCTCCCATCTCAACTAAGCCTCGGCGAATCGGTGAAAGTAAGTTTAATTCAAACACAAGGGTATCACCGGGCACAACTTTCGATTTGAATTTAACTTTGTCGATTTTCATGAAATAGGTAGAGTATAAGTGTGCATCTTCAACACCACTTAATGCGAAAATCCCACCGACTTGAGCCATTGCTTCTATTTGTAAAACACCAGGAAATACAGGGTTTCCAGGAAAATGTCCGGTAAACATCGGTTCATTCATAGTTACATTCTTTACCCCAATGATTGAGTTTTCAGTCAATTCCATCACTTTATCTACAAGTAAGAATGGGTACCGATGAGGGAGCATTCGCTCGATGTCTTGAATCGAATACAAGGGCTCCTTGGTCAGGTCAAAGCATTTCCCTTTTCCTTGTTGTTTTTTGATTTGGTCTTTTAACACCTTGGCAAACCGCACATTACCTGAATGGCCCGGTCGGGCAGCAAGAATATGCGCCTTAATCGGTCGTCCAATAAGCGCTAAATCACCAACGATATCTAAAAGCTTGTGTCTAGCAGGTTCGTTCTCGTATTGCAGTTTAAGGCTGTTTAATACACCGATGCCTTCAATGGATATTTCAAGGTTTTCTTTTCCTAAGAGCTTGGCCAATCGATTAAGCTCTTCTTGTGAAACATCCAATCGATCAACAAGTACAATCGCATTGTCTAGGTCACCTCCTTTAATTAAGTTGTTCCCTGCTAAATACTCTAATTCTCTTAAGAAAACAAAGGTTCTGCAAGGTGCTATTTCTTGTTTGAATTCATCCAAGTTGTACATGCTGGCATGCTGAGTGCCAAGGACAGGAGAATTATAATCAACCATTACAGTTAGACGGTACACCTTATCGGGTATAGCTAAAAATTCAATTTGTTTTTCGGTATCTTCCCATGGAATGTTTTCATCCAATTCAAAGTAAATGCGCTCAGCATCTTGGGCTTCCGTGCCTACAGAATCAATCGCTTTTACGTAGGGTAGGGCGCTTCCATCTAAAATCGGAATTTCTTGACCAGAAATTTTAATCAAGGCATTATCCACGCCACAACCAACCAAGGCTGCGAGTACATGTTCTGTAGTATAAACTCTAACTCCTTTTGACTCCAATGTCGTTCCTCGTTCCGTAGAGACCACCAGGTCCACATCCGCATTGATTATTGGCGCATCTTCTAAATCGACTCGTTGAAATTTATAGCCATGATTGGCTGGAGCAGGACATAGTTCTATGGTGACTTTTTCTCCAGTATGCAAGCCAACACCCATCAATGCTACGGGTTGTTTGAGTGTATGTTGTTGTTCGGTCATGTTATGATTTATTCGCTTTTAATTCATTGATTTCTTTTCTCAACTGACTCAATTCTCGCATCATTTCAGGTAACTTTCTAAATCCGATGAACGATCGCTTAAAGTCGTTGATTGGTATGGCTGGTGTACCCATTAGGGTATCAGCTTCTTTAACAGTGGATGGAATGCCTGACTGTGCAACAATCTTCGTTCCGTCTGCAATGTGAAGGTGTCCGCTGATACCGGTTTGTCCGCCTACCATAATATGTTTACCAAGTTTTGCAGAACCGGCAATGCCCACCTGAGCGGCGAGTGCAGTGTGTTCACCCACTTCAACATTATGCGCTATTTGACATAAATTATCGATTTTAACGCCTGTTTTAATACGGGTTGAACCCATGGTTGCACGGTCAATCGTGGAATTAGCGCCAATTTCAACGAAGTCTTCAATGATTACATTGCCGATTTGCGGCACCTTGTCAAATACACCCTGTTCGTTTGGTGCGAAACCGAATCCATCACTGCCAACTACTACGCCTGCGTGAATAATACAATTTGAACCAATATGCATGTTGTCATATACTTGTACACCGGAAAATAGCGTAGTGTTCGACCCGACAGTGCTTCCTTGTCCGATGTGCGTGTTGGGGTAAATTGCACATCCGTCACCTATTTGGGCATTTGCGCCAATGTAGACAAACGCTCCGATGTAGACATCGTTTCCAATCGTTGCGCTTGGATCAATGAACGATGGTTGTTCGATTCCGGGCGCTTTTCTCATGGATGCTTGGTACACGCTGAGTAACTTTGCAAAACAAGCATAAGCATCTTTCACCTTAATCAAGGTAAGTGTATTTGGCAAGGGTTTTGTTGGTTGAAAACTGTCGTTTACTATGCAAATACTAGAACCTGTAGTGTAAATGTAAGCCTCGTATTTTGGATTAGACAGGAAGGAAAGCGAACCTGTTTTTCCTTCTTCAATTTTTGAAAGACCCGAAACTGATGCTGAAGCATCTCCTTCAACAATACCTTCGAGTAACTGTGCAATTTGAGTGGCACTAAATTCCATGATTCAAAATTAACGATAATCCGTCCGACTAATTCAGGAGGTCTCTTGAATTATTAACAATTAACGTTTGCTAATTGTTACTCTTAATTTCAATAATTGACAAGTCTTTAATTTCGATTTTTTCTTGATACCAAATCGTACGCATTTGGTATTCTTGTTTGTGATGTTTCGCAAATTCGTTTATGAAGATTAAAAAGCTTGTTGGTTTCTGAACATCAAACGTACTTTTACTGCAGTCTAATCTTCCGTTTTTTAAGAATAATTCTGTGAATTTTTCAGGAGCAGACGAAGGGACCATTCCCTTTAATTCATATAAATTCCATTTTCCTGAAAACCAGTTTTTCTTTTTGTAAAGAAAAGGTTTAGCAAAACCAGCCAATGATTTATATTGTTTGATGTCCGAATGTTCAAAATCCAAATCCACTACCACACTTTTTTCACGATAACCAACAAGGCAATTAAAGGATTTGTCGCTACCTAATGTTCCATGGAAATGGTACAGCTTCTCCTGACCGTTTCGTTTGCTTTTCAGGAATGAAACGGTACCGTTTTCGATAAATTGACGCAGTATTTTTGGTGAGATGTTGTGCGTTTTGATATAATTCTCGTCTAACGAATCAATAAAAATTATCCGTTCAAGAATGGCAGATTTAACGCGGTTTCCAGGCGTCCAAGAACAGCCTTTTTGTTGAAACAACAACACCACAAAGATCAACCCTATGCCAAAACCAATTCCATAGTATTTGAGCCTCCGGAAAAAATTATCCATGAATGTGTTGGTATGAAGTACCGATTATAAGATCGCGTCCAATTTAGCGGCTAAGGTAGCTTTAGGAACGGCACCAACCGATTTATCAACAACTTCTCCATTTTTGATAAATAAGATGGTCGGAATGCTTCGGACACCAAATTGTGCTGCAACTCCCGAATTATGGTCAACATTAACTTTTCCAATAATAGCTTTATCTGCATACTCCGTATGTAGTTCTTCTACTACGGGGCCGATCATTCGACAAGGACCACACCATTCTGCCCAAAAATCAACCATTACTGGCTTATCTGATTTCATTACTAATTCGTCGAAGTTTGCGTCTGTAATTTCTACTGCCATTGTTCTAAGTTTTAATGTTGTTTTAGCGCTACAAAATTATAAAAATAAACTCAGTTTTTGTTCATATTTATATTTCTATTTATTTCCTCTAATAAATAGGCTGCTGTATCAGATTTGTTTTGGTATTTCGTAGTGATTTTTTCTAGAGTTCCCTCGGCAATTATCATTCCGCCTCCTTTCCCACCATCCGGACCCATATCAACAATATAGTCTGCGGTTTTGATAATGTCTAGGTTGTGTTCAATCACCAATACTGTATTTCCATCATCAACTAAACGGTGAAGTACATTTAGCAAAAGTTTAATGTCTTCAAAATGTAAGCCGGTAGAGGGTTCGTCAAGTAAATACAGGGTGTTCCCCGTAGCTTTTTTAGATAATTCAGCAGCTAACTTAATTCGTTGAGCTTCACCACCAGAAAGGGTAGTTGAGGGCTGCCCTAAGGTAACATAACCCATTCCTACACTTTCTAACGTAGCTAACACGCGATGAATTTTAGGAATGGACTCAAAAAATGGAACGGCTTCCGAAATTTGCATGTTCAATACATCAGAAATAGATTTCCCTTTGAATTTAACTTCAAGGGTTTCTGCATTGTAACGTTTTCCTTGACAAGTTTCACAAGTCACGTAGACGTCAGGTAAGAAATTCATTTCTACAAGCCTAAGTCCACCGCCGTTGCATGTTTCGCATTTTCCGCCTGCTACATTAAATGAAAAACGGCCGGGTTTATAGCCCCTGATTTGTGCCTCTGGTAATGATGCAAATAAACTTCGGATTTCATCGAATACCTTAGTGTAGGTAACTGGATTGGACCTAGGTGTTCTACCAATCGGACTTTGATCGATGTCTATCACTTTATCAATATGTTCCAGACCAGCAATCGATTTATAGGGTAATGCTTGTCCAAGACTCTGGTAAAAATGCTTCCTGAGAACAGGGTATAAGGTTTGATTGATTAGGGTAGATTTTCCACTACCTGAAACTCCTGTTACGCAAGTAAAGGTACCCAATGGAAGTTTCAAGGTTACATTTTTCAAGGTGTTCCCAGAGGCATTCGTTAAGGTGAGTATGTTTCCATTTCCTTTGCGTCGCGTTGAAGGTACTTCAATGCAATTCCGACCGTTGAAATAGTTTGATGTTGTCGTTTGTGAGGTTAACAATTCCGGGTAAGTCCCTGAGAAAACAATGTTTCCTCCGTTGATCCCAGCGCCGGGACCAATATCTACAATATGATCAGCTTCGGCAATCATATCTCGGTCGTGTTCCACTACTAAAACGGTATTCCCCGCATCTCTTAGTTTCTTAAGCGAGTTAATGAGTTTGGTGTTATCTCTCTGGTGTAATCCAATGGATGGTTCATCTAGGATATAAAGCACGTTTATAAGCTCTGTCCCAATTTGAGTGGCGAGTCTTATACGCTGCGCTTCTCCTCCGGATAAGCTTTTTGAGGATCTTCCCATGGTTAAATAACCCAATCCAACATCCAAAATAAATCGCAAGCGTGTTTTTATTTCTTTCAGTATTTCAGAAGCAATCACCTGTTGTTCCCTACCTAAGTCCCCTTCGATTTCTTGCAACCAATGATTTAATTCAGATAAATCCATTTCAGAAATATCACCGATATGTTTACCTGCTAGTTTGAAATGCAATGCTTCCTGTTTCAATCGAAACCCTTGGCATGTGGGACAGGTAATCTTATGCATAAATTGTTCTACCCAACGAAGCAATACAGGATCTCCATCTTCTTTGTAGCGCATCATGAACTGAATGATCCCTTCGAATCGTTCTTGGATATCATCTTTACTTAATTGCATGTCTTCATTCCCATAGAGTAAAAAGTTAATTTCCTTTGGAGTGAATTGGGCAAGCGGGGTTTGTAGGGTATGTCCCATGGCAAGGACAATTTTTTGAAGTTTATCAAAGAACCAGTTATGTTTAAAACTCCCTAAGGGTGCAATCCCCCCTTTTTGAATCGATAGGGAAGGATTTGGAATGATTTTTTCTAAGTCGACGGCACTTACCTCGCCTAGACCGCTGCATGGTGCACATGCCCCATAAGGTGAATTGAATGAAAATAAATTCGGCTCGGGATCAGGATAAGAAATCCCACTGCTCGGACACATTAAACTACGGCTGAAGTAAACGGCTTCCATGGAGGACCAATCCAAAGCCATCATGATGCCAGCTCCCATTTTCATGGCGGTACCTACCGCATTGTAAACACGATCACTGTCGGATATGTTTTCGGTTAATCGGTCGATGATTACCTCGATGTCGTGCGTTTTGTAACGGTCCAATTTCATGCCCGGTGTGATGTCTCGCACTTCTCCATCAACCCGTACTTTGGTAAATCCCTGACGCGTAATTTGTTCGAATAGTTCCTTGTAATGTCCTTTTCTTGCCCTAATTTTTGGTGCGAGAATTGCAAATTTTCTTCCTGCATAGCGCTTACAAATAAGGTCGGTTATTTCTCTCTCGGTGTATTTAACCATGGGCTCATTGGTAACCATTGAATATGCCGTTCCAGCCCGAGCATACAATAACCGAAAAAAATCATACAATTCGGTAATGGTTCCGACCGTTGAACGCGGGGAGCGAGAAACCGTTTTTTGTTCGATAGCAACAACAGGACTTAAGCCATCGATTTTATCTACATCTGGTCGTTCGAGGCCACCAATGAACTGCCTGACATAGGATGAAAAGGTTTCAATGTACCTTCGTTGGCCTTCGGCAAAAATGGTGTCAAAGGCCAAGGAGCTTTTACCGCTTCCGCTAAGTCCAGTAAAAACAACTAATTTATTTCTTGGAAAGGAAAGGTCGATATTTTTTAAATTATGCGCTCGAGCACCATATACCGAAATCGTTTCCTGTTCCTTCATGTTAATGGATTCTATTTTTTAAACACCCCAAGTTGTTCTTTGTTTGCAGGAATGTTAATGGAACATGGAATTGATGTAGCGGAAAGGCGATTTGATAAGATCCAAGGATTTAAAATGCGTATATTTTTAAAGCTGGTGCCGTGTTGGCGTGCCCACATAGCTATATCATTAATTGGCTTTTTGATATGAATGACCTTGCATTTAATGGGGGAGTACTGCGCAGTTTTTGGAATTTGATACCCATAGTCGGCAGGGTGTTCCAAGATTAATTTTAACGCCATGATTCGAAACACATAGCGTGCAGTTTCAGGATTCATTTCAGTATCAAAAAAGTGCTTCACACCCTGAGATTTCATGTCTTGCATTAGTCCGCCTGGTCCGCGATTATAGGCTGCACAAGCATTAACCCAATCCTTAAACAAGGTGTAGTTGTTTTTAATTAATTGGCATGCTGCTCTCGTGCTTTTTTCAAGGTGATTGCGCTCATCGATTTCTGAGGTGATTTTAATCCCGTATTCCGGTGCGGTTCCTGGCATGAATTGCCAAAATCCAGCGGCACCTGCCGGGCTGGTAACGTTACTAAGGTTACTTTCAATAACGCAAAGGTATTTGAAATCATCAGGAACCCCTTCTTCTTTTAAAATCCGCTCAATGGTAGGGAAGTAACGTGTAGCCCGTTTGATGGCAATGCTTGTGCTGCTTTGAAAATAGGTGTTTACTAACAACTCTCGATCTAATCGTTCCCTTAAATCGAAATCTGACATTGCAATATATTCGTTGAAAAATAGGATTTTCCTTGGCAATTTTGGGGTTTTCTGCGTTCTAACCAACGGCGTTGATGGACTTACTTTTTTATTTGGGGTACAGTTAAATAAAATGAAGGTAAGACTAATCCAAAGAGATGTCTTTATTATTCGGGGCATTAAATACATGTGTGTTTCTGAATAGGAAATAAAAAGCGACAAAGAATGGAATGATAGGAAGCACTGAGAAAAAGGAGATGTTGCGTTGGTATAGGTACATTATGAGAAGTCCAAAGCATCCGAGGATAAATGAAATCAACCAAAAATAAATAAAGGTTTGACGTTCAGTAAATCCCCGATATACCATGTGATGTGTTGTGTGGTCTTTTCCTCCTTTTGCGGGTGATTTACCTTGTTTTATGCGGTTGAAAGTCACTGTAAACGTGTCGATGAACGGAATGGCCAATATCAAAAGTGCAACGTAGGTTGTAACATAAGCAGGGGTAGTACCGGGGTCTTGAACCCACAGGAAATTAACACTATAGTATGCAACCGCATATCCAATGACTTGGCTTCCCGAATCTCCCATAAATAATTTGGAAGGAGGGGCATTTACTAAAAGAAATCCACTTAATGAACCAATAAGTCCAATAACAATGAAGGTGTTTACATCGAGTAATGGTGTAGTGAAAAAGAAGCTAAAGGCCAGTAAAAAGAGCAATATATTTATTGCAATACTGGCCGTAATGCCATCCATATTATCTAACATATTTAAGGAATTCATTAGCCCAACGACCCAAACCAGTGTAATTATACCATCAATCCAAAACACATCAGTAATTGAAATAATAATATTACTGGCAACGAGACTCCCACCACAAAGCAACTGAGTCAACAGTTTAATTAATGGTTTTGTGTTGAAGGCGTCATCAGCAAGTCCCATAAAGAATGCCAATGATGCGCCTAAGAAGAAAAACAGAAAGCGAAGGTCTCCGAAGATATTTTGTGTAGGATGTGAAATGGAATAAATTACAATCGCCATAAACATGGAAGCAAAAATTGCAATTCCCCCTAAGGAAGGCTTCGTTGTATTACTCCATCTTACATGGATATCGTTTTTGCTTCTAATTCCAAGAGATTTAGCGAAACCTAGCAATAGATAAACTACTGCTAATGTAAATCCAAGTGTTCCAAGGAAATAAAGAAACAATTTAAGGATTAACGGCATACCCTAAAATGGACTATTGAATTCGTTAAACAATATGCCTAAATCATCTTTTGGGGAGGTCAATGCTGGAGTTATTGGCCATTGAATGGCAAGTTGTGGGTCATCCCATCGGATGGTCTGTTCATCCGTTGCTGAGTAATAATCCGTGCATTTATAGGTGAAAATCGTATCGTCTTCTATGGCTTGAAACCCATGAGCAAATCCTGGCGGAATATAAAATTGTAACCCATTGGCTTGACTCAATTCTACACAAATATGTTTTCCGTAGCTTGGAGATTGTTTTCTTAAGTCTACCGCGACATCCAATACGGAACCACGCAGCACTTGAACCAGTTTTCCTTGAGCCCTTGGAGGTTTCTGAAGGTGTAAACCTCGTAAAACCCCTCTTTTAGAGAGCGATACATTGTCCTGAACAAAAGGCGAAGAAATAAGCGCTGCATAGCGTTTTTCTTGGAAGGATTCCATGAAATAACCGCGATCATCCTGGAAACGATTCGGTTTGATGAGCAATAAGTCCGTGATTTCAAATTCCTTAATCTCCATGCTTCTTATTCTTGAATTTAAATCGACTTAACCATCGTTTCCACCAAGGTGTTGCATCCTCGTCTGAGTAATATCCACCATAGCCATAGCCATAGCCGTAACCGTATGCATATCCATATACAGATCCCATATCCGGTACTGCATTTAAAATGACATTAATTTTATCAAGTTTCTGTATTTCAAAGAGTTCCCTGAGTTGATGGGCAAACATACGTTTCGAGTAATTGGCTTTGAATACATAAATTGGAATATCTGCTTTGGATAGAAGGTTAATTCCATCAGACACGATCCCAACGGGTGGGTTGTCTATAAAAATTAAATCATAGCCAACCTTTAGTTGGTCAATTATTTGACTCAGTGTTTCACTCTGTATTAAATCTGAAGGGTTTGGCGGAATAGGCCCTGCAGTAATAAAATCAAGTTGCGGAATTGTTGATACCTGAATAACCTCTTGTAGGGGTAACAAACCAGATAATACTTGGCTCATACCTTTTTGGTTATCTACATTAAATCCATGATGAACTTTAGGTTTGCGTAGGTCTAAATCAAGGATAATACATTTTTTGCCTGAGGTTGAAAAGGTGGCAGCCAAATTCATGATAACAAACGTTTTTCCTTCGCCTGAAATCGATGAAGATACAGCAATTAGTTGGGCATCCTTATTGATGAAGTTTAAATTAGATTTAATGTTTCGGATGGATTCGGAAATCCTAGATTTGGGCGATTGGGTTATGACAATTTGAGAGTACTTCATTTTACTTTTGTGTAGCGGAACACTACCTAAAATAGTAGTATCATTTGGCAGTAAATTCTTAAGGTCAGCAACCGAGGTAATTTCATTATAGGTTAAATAATAGAATAAGAGCCAAGCTAATCCAATTAAAATTCCGGAAATCCCAAGGATTAAATACGTTTTATTGCTATTCGGAGATACGGGTTGTTCCGCAAGGGTAGGTAGACTCAAGAGTCTATTGTCACTTGAAAATCCGGCATTATTAATTTGAAATTCAATTTTCTTCTGAGTGAACAAATTAAAATACTCTCGATTCAATTCCTCCATATATTTGAGTCGATTGAATTCGGTGGTTTTTTCGGGTAATCCCAATAATTTTCCTTCGTATTTCGCTAGTTCATTTTCAATCAAGCGCTTTTCATGTTTTAACCGTTCTTGAATCGCATTTAAGCTTTTCTTAACCCCTTGAATTCGATTGCTAACACGTTCATTTATAAGTCGTACTTTACTGCTTTCATAGGTGATGTCTTGCAGTAAATCTTCTCTTGATTCTAACAATTTATTTAATTCTTCAATTTGTCGAGTTATTGACCCTTCAAAGCTTCTTCTGCCAACTAATTCAGGTAAAATCCGGTAAATCTCATTGCGCGTAACATCGCTTGAAATTCTATTGTTTACGTAGATTACCGCATTCAATTCTTCATTGATTTCAGCTAAGCGTTTAGAAAAGGATGACAAGTTCCCCGTGATGTCGGATTCTTCGTATTCAATGCTTGGGATGTTTTGCGATTTTTGGAACAGGCTCAAGCTATCTTTTGAATGATCAAGTACGAGCGATAAAGAATCTAACTGTCCATTAATGAATGCAATGGTTTGACTATTCTCCTCTTGTGTTTTATACTTTTCAAAATTAAAGTAACTGTTGATTATTGATTGAATTAAATGATAACAGAGTTTGGGATTTTCATGGTGAAACAAGAGCTCTATTGTTCGCGCATTTTCATCTATAGGTGTAATGCTTAGGCCGGATTGAAGTTCTTTAACTAATTGATTCTTGTTGTTGAAAATAAAGTAAATTTCTCCAGTCTTGATAATTCGATTAAATGCAGCGCTATTATTTGTTTTTATTTCAATGCTGAAGTATTTCGTAACGATTGGGACGCCCAATTCCCCAATTTTTTTAAGCACCATATCCTGATGTTTAAAGACTAATTCAAAATCACCCGCTGAACTGGGGTTGATTTCAATTTTTGTATTACACAAGGTTGAATCGAATAAATCTTTTACCAAAATGGAAAACGGGGTGTATCCGTATAGATTTTCAGTAAGTAAATCCCCTTCATTATAAACACTCGTATTCAAATTTAAGTTTTGAACCGCATGTTCAAAAAGGATAGACGAACGGAGCAACTCAACGTCTTTTGACAAACTATTGTCTTGAACTATAGGAGCTTGATCCCCAAGCACTTGCTTTACTTTGTTCGAGTGAATTACTTGAAGAACAGCTTGTGAATTATATATAGGCTTTGTATAGCGTAAATAGATAAAGGCAATAAAAAATAAGAAAACAAGAAGTAAAAGCGGCTTGTACCAATGCTTAACTAAGATATTTCTTAGAATTATCGGGTTGAACTGGTCATTTACAATCAGCTTTTCTCTGGTCATAACTTGCTGAAGATTGAAAACACCACCAAGCCACTTGTAAGGATACTAAGCCATGGACCTGCATCACGCAAGGTATTTTGAGCGTTTCGCGGATGATGATTAATCACAAGTATGTCTCTGTTTTGAACCGTTACATCTGCGTTTTTCAAGTTGTTTATTTCCGAGAGGTCAAATTCGTAGATTTTTCTAACACCATTTTCCATTCGAAATAGCCGAATTTGGTTGGATTTCCCATGTTCTTTAATTCCTCCTCCCAAGGCAAGCACTTCCATTAAGGTCATCGCTTCATGTGCTAAAGGGATTACTTGTCCGGCACCTTTGCCATTGAATAACATAAGTCGTTGATTTGTAATACTTATTTCTACGTATGGCGATTGAATTGTTTTGGTCAGTTTTAAGGTTAGCGCTTCCCTTAATTGACTTGTCGTTAAACCCTTGGCCATTACTTCTCCTACCAATGGAATTCTTATTTCACCGGTTGAACTCACCGTGAATCCATCTTCAATTTTTGTAGTTGCTTGTTCTGTATTAATTGAGGCGATCGACATTAATGCATTTTCTCCATCATTGGGGTAGATTTTAATGCTTAATCTGTCTCCGTATTGAATGGTTTCCTCTTGATTTTTGGGTTGAACGCTTTCTATGGTATAAGTGGGATCCTTAGAATCCGAAAATAATTTGTTCGAATTATAAACGCTACAAGACGAAAGGAATAGCGCAATGAACCAATATAATAAAAACGTTTTATTCATTAGAAAGTAAGGTCTTGTATAATCTATCCATATCATCCACTAAGCGCTGATAGGTGAACTTCTCTTTTACAAAGTTACGAGCATTTTGTGACATTTTCATCCTCAAGGACCTATTTAGATGCAATTCAATGAGGTGTTTAGCTAATTCCTCTTGCGTGAATCCTTCCATGATTATTCCGGTTTCATTTGCTTGCACAATATCCGTTACCCCTCCAACATTTGTACTTATTACCGGAATTCCACTGGCTTGGGCTTCAATTAAAGATACGGGGGTCCCTTCATTTAACGACGTTAAACAGACGATATCCATGGCTGGATACAAGGTGGTCATGTCTGATATCCATGAGGTAAAAACTATGTTTTCGTTTAATAATGGATATGTTTTTTGTATGTAGGATTTGATTTCTGCTTTTAGTTCACCGTCTCCAACCACATAGAATTTAAATTCATTGGGGTACTGACTGTGTACAAGCGCCGCGGCATCGATAAATAAACGATGATTTTTAATTGGAGCCAAACGTCCCACAATCGCTACAGCACATTGTTCATTAAGTATACCAGCATCAGTTCTCAATTCATCGCGCTTAGCATGACTTTTTTCAAAACGTTTCAGGTCAAATCCCAAGGGTATGATGCAGGTTTTTTCTAAGGGCACAACCTTAAATTTGTTTACTATTTCTTGCTGCTGTTCCGGTGATATGGTAATAATTTTCGTACTTATTCTACCTAACAATCGTTCAAGTAAAATAACGAATTTTGTGACCATTGGATTGAAATAGCCCTGAAATACATGGCCATGGTAGGTGTGTACAATAACAGGAACACCCATTAGTTTGGCCGCGATTCGGCCCAATGCCCCAGCCTTAGATGCGTGCGTATGTACGATGGTAGGCTTGTATCTTTTGATCAGTTTAATCAAGGCGAAAATTGTACGTAAATCACTAAAAACCCGAATGCTTCTAGACATTGAACCTAATTTTTCAAATTCAACACCATGGGATTCTAGAATAAACGTAGCATCCTGTTCAGAGGAAGTAGCACACCCTCCAATAAGCTTGGTTTCAAAAGGTTTGGGTAAAAATTTGGTGAGATAAGTCACATTGTAAACTGGTCCACCCAAATTAAATCGGTTGATAATACGCAATACCTTAATAGGTCTTTCTGATGAGTTTGTCATGCGTTGGTGTTGAAAAGTCCTACCCGTACAATGAATTTCTGCTACTTGAAATTGCCATCTTTGCACCAATGAGGACCTTACAAAGATATAGTTTCCTTTTCTTCTTTTTTAGCAGTTTGTTGTTGAATGCTCAATCTTATGATTCGTTGCTAAAGCGATTTGTGACTCACAAATCTTTTTCAGGAGCAAAAATTTCAATTTTGGCAGTTGATTTATCAAGTTTCGATACCTTAATGTCATTCAATCCCCTGCTTACTACAGCCACCGCTTCAACTACAAAATTATTTTCTACGGCCATGGCCTTAGAGCTTTTAGGACCAGATTATAGATTTGAAACGACGTTTTTTACTGATGGTCTAATTGAACAGGGTGTTTTGAAAGGGAATTTATGGATTAAAGGGGGGGGGGATATTTCTTGTGGTAGTAAGTACTTTAATGGCGAAGGAAAAGAATTTGAAGATATGGATGCATGGATTGATAGCCTTAAGAAATTAGGCATTCATGAAATTCAAGGTAAGGTGATTGTTGATGGCTCTGCCTTTGGGTATGAAGGGACGCCGTACGGTTGGTCCGGTTGGGATGCAGGAAATTATTTCGGGGCTTTTCCCGCCGGACTTAACTTCTACGATAACGTGGCAAAATATTATTTTGAAACGGGTAAACCTGGAAGTAGGGCCCGTTTGATCAATACCTCACCCATGCAACCAAACCTTCAGTTAACCAATAAAATTACAAGTGCGAGTGTAAAAGGTGATCATTCTAATTTGCAAGGCAGGGCATACGATGAACACCGAATTGCAACGGGGAAATTGCCTGCCTATCAATCAAGCTATATGGTAAGAGGTTCTGTTGCAAATCCTGAATTCAATTTTGCTGAAGTTCTTAAGTCTCGATTTCTACTAGATTCATTCAAGTTAAGCGGTGGAGTTCTTCCTGGGCGAGGAATGACTATTCCTGATTATGACTGTTTATATCGGTTGTTTGCTACCTATGGTCGCAGTGTCCAAGAGATAGCGCAATGGACGAATCGAAAGAGTGTGAATTTGTTTGCAGAGGGCTTGTTAAATGGAGTAGCATACAAGCTTACAGGAGATGGTCGAAATTCTAAAGCGCTTAAGATATACTCAGAATTCCTTGCTACGCGAATTGATACGATGGGCTTGCGATTATACGATGGCAGCGGCTTATCCCGGAATAACCGCATTGCAGCCTCACATTTATGTGATTTATTGGATTATATGACAAAAAGTCCCGTATCAAAGGAGTTCTTTAATACACTACCGATTGCGGGGAAATCGGGTACAATTAGTGAATTGTGCAAAGGGACATCAGGCGAAGGACGGGTATATGCCAAAAGTGGTACAATGACCGGAATTAAATCATATGCTGGTTACATACACACTTTGAATGGAAAACAGTTGGCATTTGCCTTTGTAGTTAGTGGCTATAGTTGCAGTCAATCGACGGTGAAACAGCAAATGGAAATCTTGCTTAATCAGCTAGCTCAATATTAGTTCCGTTTCAATAATAGTTTCCCAAAAAGAAGTGATGCTAATTCCAGCCTCTGCGAGCATCTTTGGTACGATGCTTTCAGCAGAGAATCCCGGGGTGGTATTTACTTCAATTACATAGGGTGTTTCTCCAACCAACATAAAATCAATGCGAGCAATCGATTTTAAGTTTAGTAATAGATAGATTCTTTTAGCTTCTTTTTGAATGGTAGATGTTAATTCCGGAGCAATACGTGCCGGGGTTATTTCATTTGATTTACCTTGGTATTTCGCTTCGTAATCAAAAAATTCATTTTCTGAAACAATTTCGGTTAAGGGCAATGCGGTTAGTTCTGTTTTGTCCCGATATACGCCACAAGTGACTTCAATCCCATTTAAAAATGATTCAAGCACTATGGTTCGCCCCTCCTTGAATGCAGTATCAATTGCACTTCTTAATTCTTCGGCCTTTTTAACTTTGGATATCCCGTAACTCGATCCTGAATCTGTTGGTTTTACAAAAATGGGTAGACCTAAGGATTCAATAAGTTCCCCTTCGTTTATATCCTCGTCAACTTTTAAAAGAATAGAATTTGCAACAGGAATACCAAAGGATTTTAAAAACTGATTGCAGTACCATTTATCAAATGATAGGGCAGAAGCTAACACGTTTGCATTAACATAAGGTATATTGAGCATATCCAACAGCGCTTGAATTTTTCCGTTTTCACCAGGATTTCCATGAATGTAAATTATGGCTCCAGCTAAGCTGATACACGTGTCGTCAGCAAAGCGAATCATTCC